>Ga0123353_10001250_pt1 | contig 31152 bp, 17 predicted proteins | sample TergutLab28metaG_3_FD_92763 | JGI IMG/M metagenome (GOLD analysis project Ga0123353, IMG submission 92763) | Labiotermes labralis P3 segment gut microbial communities from Petit-Saut dam, French Guiana - Lab288 P3 | ecosystem: Host-associated > Arthropoda: Insects > Digestive system > Gut ...
ACCCCGTTGCTATGGTTGCAGGGCTTGCGACGGTTCGCGCACTGCGCGGGCCAGGCGTTTACGAGGAGCTTGAGCGCAAGGGCAAGAAGCTCGCCGACGGCCTATGCCGTGCTGCGGGAAGTGCTGCGGTGCACAAGACATCAAACCGGGTAGGTTCGATGTCGACGATGTTTTTCACGCATTTGGCCGTGACCAACTGGACGACCGCATCGACCTCGGATACCGAGCGCTATGCCGCTTACTTCCGTGGCATGCTCGACCGGGGCATCTGGCTTGCGCCGAGCCAGTTCGAGGCATGTTTTGTCTCGCTTGCGCACACAGACGAGGATATCGAGCGGTTTGTGGAGGCGGCAGGTGGGGTCCTCAAAGCGCTTTAAACTCACATCCGCTAGGCCCGTATCCGCTAGGCTCGCGCCAGTTGGGCCCGCACCCGTGCCGTACCGCGTCGTTGATGCCGTAGCCTATACCCGTGCGGTGTCGCCCGTTGTCACGTTAGGCATGTACCCGTACCAAGAGAGGCGACCGAGACCATGAAGGCCATCATTCCTGCGGCAGGGATGGGCACGCGCTTCCTTCCCGCGACAAAGGCGCAGCCAAAAGAGATGCTTCCTGTGGTCGACACCCCGGTCATCCAGTATGTCGTCGAGGAGGCCGTGAGTGCCGGTGCCGACAGCCTGCTTATCGTGACCGGACGAGGCAAGCGCGCCATCGAGGATCACTTCGACCACTCCATCGAACTCGAGGATCTTCTAGAGGCAGGCGGCAAAACGAAGTACCTTGAGTCGATCAAGGCGATCTCGGCGCTTGCCGAGGTCTTTTATGTGCGCCAGAAAAAGCCGCGTGGCCTTGGCCATGCGATACTCTGTGCAAAACCGTTCACGGGCGATGAGCCGTTCTTTGTCCTGCTGGGCGATGTGCTTGTCCCCGAGCACGGCATCCTGTCCAAACTCGCCGAGACCTATGAGCGCACGGGCGCAAGTGTGATTGCCGTTATGCCGGTGCCCGACGAGCACGCCTCCCGTTACGGCATGATAGGCGGGGTCGAGGTGGGGTCGGGCATCTGGAAGATCGACCGGTTGGTAGAGAAGCCGCCGGTGGACGAGGCACCAAGCAACCTTGCGGTTTTCGGGCGCTACCTGCTCACGCCAAAGGTCATGGGGCTTTTGCCGGCTGTCGAGCCAGGGTGTGGCGGCGAGATCCAGCTCACCGACGCGCTCGTAGCGCTCCTTGAGCACGAGGAGCTCTACGCGGTGGTGATCGACCCTGCCGAGGGCCACGACACCGGTAACGTGCTCTCGTGGCTGGAGGCCAATATCGCGCTTGCACTTGCGTCTGAGGAGTACGGCGACCAGCTACAGGCAAGCCTCAAGCGCCTTGTTGCCGAACTGCCCGACCCTGCTGGATCGGCTGGCTGACAGCATGGCATCCGCCGTCTCCCATCAGCCAGCGTCCACTTCCCGCTCGGTTCCTCCTATCGAGCACCTGTACGGCTGTGTGCTTGCGGGCGGCAAAGGCCAGCGCTTCTGGCCGCTGTCACGCGAGCTCAGCCCCAAGCAGCTCCTGTCGGTCTTTGGCACCGACTCGCTCATCACACAGGCGGTTCGGCGTGTCCTGCCCTACGCAGGCGGCGCAGGCGCTGCTGGAGGCACGGATGCTCCTGGAGGCACGGGCGGCGGCGGCGCAGGCTGCACCCGCGACGGCAGCGTGCTTATCGTCACCGGAGAGCTTTTGGTCGACGAGATCCGTAACCACCTTTCGGCGGTCGCGGCGGCCGCCAAAGACCCTGCCTTCCAGCGACTCCGCTATCTTGTCGAGCCCCTGCCGAGAAACACCGCGCCCGCGGTCGCCCTTGCCGCTGCGGTGCTTGCCGCTGATGATCCCGAAGCGCTGATGATCGTGCTGCCCTCAGACCACCTGCTGGATGCGGGGGAGGTGTGGGCAGAGGCCGTTCACACGGCGAGCATGATGGCACGCGATGGCTATCTGGTCACGCTCGGCATCCGTCCCACACGGCCGGAGACCGGTTACGGCTACATTCGGGGCGCACAGGAGCTCGCAGAGTATGCGGGCGGGCGTCTCAGGCCGCTTAAAGCGGCTGCATTTGTGGAAAAGCCCTCTTTGGATGTAGCCGAGCGTTACCTTGCGAGCGGGGAGTACTTCTGGAACGCTGGCATCTTCGTCATGAAGGCCACGCGTGTTTTGGAGGAGCTTCGTGCGGCGGGAAGCGATGGGGCTGCGATTGCCGAGGCCGCACAGTGGACAGCCGCGCAGTGGGTGGCCGCACGCTCTGGCGACGAGGCAGTTGCAGACATGGCACGGGAACGTTTCTCGGCGGTGCCTGCGCTCTCGATCGATGTTGCGGTGATGGAGCGCTCGGATGCGGTCGCGGTGATCCCGGCAGACATCGCGTGGAACGACGTGGGCTCGCTTTTGGCGCTTGAGAAGGTGGCCGAAGCCGACGACAGCGGGATGGTCCGGGCTGGACGCGGCATAGACATCGGCTCGACGGACTCGGTCGTTTACTCGGCGGATCGGCTGGTGGCGACGCTGGGCATTGAGAACCTGATCGTGGCCGACACGCAGGATGCCACGCTTGTCGTCCACAAGGAGCATGCCCAGGACGTCTTTTTGGTGTTTGAGGCGCTTAAGGCGGCAGGTGCCGAGGAAGTGACCGAGCCAAAGGTGAGCATGCGTCCATGGGGAAGCTGGACGGTGCTTTATCAGGGCCTCGGGTTCAAGATCAAACTCATTGAGATCAAGGAGGGGGCCCGGTTAAGCCTCCAAAGACACTTCCGCCGCAGCGAGCATTGGATTGTGGTCGAGGGACTGGCGGTCGTGACGTTGGGCGATGAGCAGCTTGACGTGGCTGTGAACGAGAGCACCTTTATCCCTGTGGGCGAGACCCACCGTCTAGGCAATGGTGGGTCGGGCCTTTTGAAAGTCATCGAGGTCCAGGTGGGCGGGTACTTAGGCGAGGATGACATCACCCGCCTTGACGACGACTGGGACCGGCAAAAGTGAGCACCGCCGAGCACATGAGGCGCGCAGGGCACGCCGAGCATATGGGGCGCACAGGGCGCACGCGGGGCATAAAGCGGGTGCTCACTGTTTTTGGCACGCGCCCTGAGGCCATCAAGCTCGCCCCAGTGATCGAGGCGCTTGGGTCGCGGCCCGATGAGTTCCAGTCGGTTGTTGCTGTGACCGCCCAGCATCGGGAGATGCTCGATCAGGTGCTCACCTTGTTCGGCATCGTGCCGGACTATGATTTAGACATCATGACCGCCGGCCAGTCGCTCGGCGACATCGTGATAAACGCCACTGCCGGCCTTTCGCCGCTGATGGGGCAGGTCTGTCCCGATGTGGTGCTCGTGCAGGGGGACACGACGACGACTTTTGCCGCCGCGCTTGTCGCGTTCATGCATCGCACTCCGGTGGGCCACGTCGAAGCCGGCCTGCGCACGCACGATCTCGCAAGGCCGTTTCCGGAAGAGGGGAACCGACAGCTCACGACGCGGCTGGCGCGCTGGCATTTTGCGCCGACCGCGCTTTCGCGTGACAACCTCCTTGCCGAGGGGGTCGCGGCAGACGCCATCCACGTGACCGGCAATACGGTGGTCGATGCGCTGCTTGCCGTGCGGGGCCAGGCGTTTTCTTTTGGGCCGGGACAGATCCAGGATGTGCTTTCAAGCGGGCGGCGCATCGTGCTCGTGACCGCACACCGGCGCGAGAGCTGGGGGGAGCCGTTCGACCGCATCTGTGCTGCTGTATCCGAGCTGGCAACCGCTTTTGAAGACATCCATGTGCTATTTGCCACGCACAAGAACCCGATTGTTGCCGATGCCGCCCAGCGTCACCTCGGCGGGCTTGAGCGCGTCAGCCTCATCGGCCCGCAGGAGTACCTGCCCTTCGTGAAGCTCATGGATGCCGCCACGCTGATCCTCTCGGACTCGGGTGGCGTGCAGGAAGAGGCACCCACGCTCGGCAAGCCGGCGCTTGTGCTGCGCGAGGTCACCGAGCGGCCTGAGGCGGCCCGTGCCGGCGTCGTCAAACTTGTGGGTACCGACACGGGGCGCATCCTCGCCGAGGCAGCCCGGCTGCTCACCGACGAGCGTGCCTACGCTAAGATGGCACATGCGTCCAACCCCTTCGGCGACGGTCATGCTGCCGATCACATCGTCGATGTGCTGGCGGCGGAGGAGCGGCCTTGATCCGACGTCTTGTCCATACGATAAGCGAGTACCTGCGCATCAACGCTATCAAAAGGATGCTTAGCTATGTTGATGTGCGGCCTATCGAGGTCATCGGCCTGACCGTCTTCGCCGTTGTATTCGCGGCGTTTGAGGGCGTGGGCCTTTCGATGCTGCTCCCGATCCTACAGTTTGCCGAGGGCGGGCAGACCGCCATCGTCGAGAGTTCGGGAGCCATCTGGCGTGCGGTCTCTCAAGTGATGGGCATCTTCCGCCTGCCGCTGACGCTGCCGGTCTTGCTGCTCATGGCCTTCGTGCCCATCCTTATACGGCAGCTGGTGTTCTACCTAAACACCTGGTACTCGGCCGAGGTAGCCGCTTCGATCAGCGTGCGTATGCGGATGCAGACGCTTGATGTGGTGCTTGCGGCGGACCCGGAGTTTTTTGAGCGCCATGCGCTGGGACACATTGTGGGCGTTGTCATCACTCAAGCCGAGTCGGCCGGGTTGGCGATCCTCTCGGTGGTAAAACAGCTCTCGGTCGCACTGCTGATGGCGCTTTACGTCGCGATCCTTTTTGCGATCTCAGCACCGCTCATGCTCGTGACCGTGGTCTTTGCCGGTATTGTGGGCGTGGTGGTACGCGCCAACATCATCCGCATCCGGAGCTTTGGCGTGAAGTACGTCGAGGCGAATCAGCAGATGATGGGAAAGGTCGTCGAGCGGTTCTCCATGATCCGGCTCGTCAAGCTGAGGGATCGTGCTAAAGAAGAGTCTGAGCGCATAGCAAAGTACTCCGAGGAGATGCGCAGGCTAAGCGTCAGGCATGCGCGAGCGGGTGCAGGCATCGAGGTCACCGCCGACCCTCTCCTCATGCTCACCGTGTTCGTCGCCTTATATGTGGGCATCTCGGCGTTGGGCATGACGCTTGCACAGCTGGGGCTGGTGATGTTTGTGCTCACGCGGCTTTCGACGAAGCTCAAAGAGTTCAACTTAGGGCGTCAGATCATCTCGCAGAACATGGCGGGTCTCCTGCTTGTCCAGGAACTTACTCAAGATGCGAAGGCTGCCGACCGCATCAAGGGAGGCTCGAAACCGTTTGCAGGCTTGGAGCGCGAGATCGTTATCGAGTCGGTGTCTTTTGAGTACCCGGAACCGCCGCAGGAGGGTGCGGACGACACCGATGCTGTCGAGCGCACGGACGGTGAGGGCAGCAACGTTCGCATGAGCGATGCCGATAAGGGCGCGGACGGATGTGGCGCAGGCACGGGCGGCGACGGGCATGGTGCAGGCGCGGGCGGCGACAACGATGACAGTCCCAGTGCCGATAAGGGCGGCGTGCTCCACAACGTCTCTTTCACAGTGCCCGCAGGCTCGTTCACCGCGTTGGTCGGGCGGTCCGGGGGAGGGAAATCGACGCTTGTCGAGCTGCTTCCCCGCCTGCGAGAGGCAGGTAGCGGGACTATTACCTTTGACGGCACGGATATCCGTGAGTTCGAGGTGGGGTCGCTGCGCAAAGGCATTGGATACCTCACGCAGCACGCCATGCTCTTCAACGAGTCTGTGCGGACAAACCTCGAATACGGTCTTGATTACCGCCCGACCGAGGAGCAGCTACGCCGAGCGCTTGAGGGTGCCTATGCCCTGTTTGTCTACGACCTCCCCCAGGGGCTTGAGACCAAGCTCGGTGACCGGGGGGTGCGCCTGTCGGGAGGAGAGCGCCAGCGCATAGGGCTCGCACGCGTTTTGCTTGAGGACAGCCCCCTGCTCATCTTAGACGAGCCGACCAGCGCGCTTGACTCCGAGTCTGAAAGCTACATTCAAAAGGCACTTGCCGCGCTGCGCGGGAAGAAGACCGTCATTGTCATCGCTCATCGGCTGGCTACGGTTATTCAGGCAGATCAGCTGGTCGTGATCGATGAGGGACGCGTAGTCGAATGCGGTACCCACGCCGAGCTGCTTGAACGGGGCACGCTCTACCCGAGGCTTTTCGAGAGCCAGTTGCAGCAAGGACGGCTCGGGTGACGATAGGAGGAGTCATCAGCGCTAACAAAGTCCTCATTTTTGCTACGAACGACCTGGTGACCGAGACGCGTGCTCGAAAAGAGGCCGCAACACTTGCGCAAGCCGGGTATGATGTCACGCTTGCGGGGCTCGGCGATGGGATCCTGTCGGATGCTGAAGAGTTCGGCAGAGTTAAGGTACGTCGCATTGCACGCACGTTTGCGACCAGTTGGCGACGACCGGTAGAAAAACTCAAGGCGGTGCGCGCGCGCGCCGCCGCCCTCGGTGCGCTTGTTGACGAGCTCAAGCCCGATATCGTACATGCGGTCAATGCCGATGGTCTGGTTGCCGCTGCTCCGCACGCTAAACGGGCGCACGCGCTACTTGTCTACGATGCCTTCGAGATATTCCCAGAGATGCTCAAAGGGCTCGGCAGGCCTTTTTTAAGCTGGAAGTACTGGGAATTTGCTGAGAGGCATGCGATACGGCAAGCGGATGTTGCGCTCACCGTAAGCATGGTGCGTGCGCGTGAGCTGCATGCTCGGCTCGGCATTCCTTTCGAGGTTGTCCACAACGTTCCGCCGCTTGTTGCGCCTATATCAACCGGTCGCATTCGTAACGAGACCGGCATTGCAGCCGATGTGCCCATCGTTCTTTATCAGGGAGTGCTGATTGCCGGAAGGGGGCTTGTGCGCTTGGTGCAGGCGATGGCTGACATTCCCGATGCCGTGCTAGTGGTACAGGGGGACGGTCCTGAGCGCGCTAAGCTTGAGGCCGCTGCAGTCGATGCAGGGGTCGCAGAACGTGTGGTGTTCATGGGGATGCTACCGGAGTCGGAGCTCCATGCGTATGCGTGCGATGCGGACATTGGCGTGGTGATATATGAAGCGACAGATCTTAATAATCAGTTGGCGGCTCCCAATAAGCTGTTCGCCTACATGATGGCGGGGCTACCGGTGGCGGCAAGCGACCTTCCCGTGCTTTCTGCGATTGTGGAAGACAACAACATCGGATGCACCTTCGATACGCTGGACACCGCTTCTATTGCAGGCTCGCTACGTGCGCTTCTTGCCGATCCGTTGCGGCAGAACAAAGGTGCGAGGGCCAGGTGTCTTGCCGAGGAGTGCTATAACTGGGATGCCGAGAGCACGATATTGCTGAAGCTGTATGCCAGCCTCGTTTCTCGCAGGTAGAATAGGATCTGGCGGCTGGGAGGCTGGCAGGCAAGCCAGCAAAGACAGGTCAGAGAGATCGGCTGAGAACAACCAGAAGGTCGGCTGAGAGCAAGTCCGGCAACCGAGGAAGACTGGCCGAGAGGAGCATGTAGTGGCGAGGCGCAGGGCAAAGAGGCGTGCGCTTATCGTCTTTGGCACTCGGCCAGAGGCGATCAAGATCATCCCGGTGATCCAGGCGATGGCCGAAAACCCTCACTTCGAGCCAATCATCTGTCTTACTGGACAACATCGGGAGATGCTCGATGAGGTGCTTAAAGTCTTTGGCATCACGCCTGATTTCGACCTCAACATCCACACCCCGGGGCAGTCGCTTGCCGATGTGACCACGCGGGTGCTCACCCGCATTACTCCTGTAATAGAGCAACTGAAACCCGACGTGATGGTGGTGCAGGGGGACACCACGTCAACATTCTCTGCGGCGCTCTCGGCGTTTTATCAAGCGGTGCTCATAGCGCATGTCGAGGCAGGCTACCGCACCGCCGACCTCGGCCAGCCCTTTCCTGAAGAGGCGAACCGTCGGCTTGTGGGCGAGCTTGCGAGCTGGCATTTTGCGGCCAACGAAGGCTGTCGGCAAAACCTTATCGCCGAGGGGCATCAGGACTGGACGATCAACGTTGTGGGCAACACGGGCATCGATGCGCTTTTCGCGGTGCTCGCAAAAGATGATGGGCTCATAGAGGGCGGGGTGCGCGAGCTTCTCGGCAATGGCCTGCGCACTGTGGTCATGACCATGCATCGGCGGGAGAACTGGGGTGTCCCGATCGAGTCGGCCTGTCGAGCAGCGCAGCAGCTGGTGAAGGGCCACCCCGACATCCAGATACTGTTTGCGGTGCATCTGAACCCGCTTGTGCGGCGCAGCGTGCAGGGGATACTTGGGGGCATTGAGCGCGTTCACCTTCTGCCTGCGCTCGATTACCTTACCTTCTCAAAAGTGCTTGCGGGTGCAGAGCTGGTAATGACGGACTCGGGCGGTGTCCACGAAGAGGCGCTTGCATTAGGGAAGCCGCTCCTGATGCTGCGAAGCGTCTCAGAGTGGCCGGAGTCGGTTGCGTCCAAGGCAACGCTTCTTGTCGGCACGGACGAGCGGTCGATCCTTGATGCGGCCGAGTCGGTGCTTGAGGCCATCGATTCCGGCACGGGGCTTCCTCGGTCCGAGAACCCGCTTGCCGATGGGCACGCGGCCACACGGATCGTCGCTGCCCTTGCCCGCTACTTGGGTGCGACCACCTGACCGTCAGGCTGGCGGTGCTTGCGTGATCGCTTGCTCGACTGCGTGGGCGAGGCGGATGGCGGCGAGCCCGTCGCGGCCAGTTACTAGCGGCTCGGCTTTGCCGATGACAGCATCCACGAAATTGCGCAACTCACGGGCGAGCGGCTCGCCGCTGCGGTCGATGTAGGGCACCTCGGTCATGTTGGCCTGCCGGTACATGCCGTGCTCGCCGAATTCCACGGTGGTCTCCCGCTTGATGCTTATCTCCTGGCGCATGGTGTCGGCGACGATAAAACGGCTGCGCTCAGCGACAGAGATGTGGCGCACCTTATCCTGTGTTGCCCGCGAGGCCTGAAGCGATGCGATGCAGCCGCTTTCGAATCCGAGCACGGCGCTTGCCACATCAACGGTGTCGGAAAAGACCTTCGCCCCGACAGCCTCTATGTGCGTAGGGAACCCGTCGGCAATCCAGCAGGCGAGGTCGAGGTCGTGCACCATCAGGTCAAAGACGACGCTGTCTTTTATACGCGGCGTATACGGCGAGAGGCGCTCGAACGAGAGCATTATCGGCGACTCAGCCAGGCCGGCCAAGACGGAGATAGCAGCGTTAAAGCGCTCGACATGGCCGACAGCGAGCTGCGTGCTGGCGCGTTCGGCGGCATCGACGAGCCTCTCGGCATCTTTTACGGTGTCGGCGAGCGGTTTCTCGATCAGCAGGTGCACCCCGCGTCCGATGAGTGTCAGGGCGGTCTCCGTGTGATAAGCAGTAGGGGTGGCGATGACCGCAAGGTCGATCTCGGGCAGATCGTCGAGCGTTGTGAGCACCGGGGCACCGACCGCTTTGGCATGCGGAAGCGCACGCTCGATATCAGGATCGATGACACCGATAAACTCTATGTCAGGCATTGCGCCGAGGATGCGTATGTGGTGTCGCCCCATGTTGCCAGAACCGATCACTGCCGCTTTTGCTTTGGTCACGCCGATACCCCGTTCCCGATGTCTACGCTATTAAGCGCACCCAAAAACGCGCACCTGAAAACAGCTCCCAGCATCAAGAACCGGTAGCGAGAATTCCACTCAACAGCTAAGGGTCGATGGCAAATGCTCTCGCTCGGCATCAAGCGCCGATAGCAAACACCCCACCCGACGACAAGGGTCGATAGCGAATACCCCGGATCCTTATTTTGAAGACCCTCATCTGACTAAAAGTATAGTCTGCCCTGATGCCGATGCCGATGCCGATGCCCGCATCCATACAGTTTCTACATATGACAAACGCTGAAGATCCACATCCGCCGCGTATATTGTATGGTTGTCGGATCGTTGCCAAAAGATTTCATGCGGAGGTGCCGTGCCAGCCCCAGCCCCACACAGCCGTCCACTGATCTCCATCGTGATCCCGGCGTATAACGCTGCTGCGACCATCGGCGAGGCTATCGAGTCGGTGTTGGCACAGGACGCAGACGACTGGGAACTCGTGATCACCGATGACGGCTCGACCGACGAGACGCGGGCGATCTGCGACAGGTATGTTGCTGCTGATTCGCGCATCAGTGTCGGATCCCAAGACAATGCGGGCACCGGCGCGGCAATCAACGCTGGGATCAAGCGTGCACGCGGGGAGTTCATCGTGCTTATCGGTGCCGATGACCTGCTGCTACCCGAGTTCGTTTTTGCGATGGGCGGCTTCATGCACCTGCGCCCCGGGTGCGACATCTATGCCTGCAATGCGTACCGCCAGTTCCCCGATGGTCGGCGCGAGCTATACCACACGGATCCGCGCTTTGCCGAGGCATGCTCGCTTACGACCGACGACCTGCTCACGGCGAACTACATTTATGGCGCGGCGGCCTTCCGTCGCGAGCTCTGGGAGCGGCTGGGTGGGTTTCGCACCGAGTTCTACAACGAGGACTACGATTTCTGGCTCCGTGCGCTCATCTCAGGTGCCACGCACATCTACAATCCGCTTGCGCTTGCGGCCTACCGGGTCACCCCGGGGCAAAAGAGCGCAGATGAGGCCCGCATGCGCCGAGAGGACGTCCGGGTGCTTGAGGCCGCCATCGAAAGCGGCATGCTGACCGCCGAGCAGACCGCTCACGCGACGCGGGCCATCCGGCACCATGTGCGCAATGCTGCTTTTCGCGAGCGCCTGACCACGATGATGGGGCCAAAAGCCGCCCGTCTGGTCTTCCGCACGGCTCATGCGGGTCTTAAGCTGCTGCGGGAGGCGAAGCGCGTGCGCCAAGGGCAGGCTGGCCTTGGGCTGTCGAGCGGGTTGCCAGGTGACCTGCCAGATGGGTCGCCAGATGCGGCAGGGCAAAGAGAGCTGGTGGACCTGGCAGGGGCTCCCATCATCTTTGTGAACAACTTCGGCCCTGGGCTTGGCGGCGGAGAGGCTCAGCTGCTGGTGCTCATCGAAAGCTCTGTTCAGGCCAGGATGGCGGTGACGTGTGTCTGCCAGCGCGGCTCGGCGCTTGCCGAGGAGGCCGCCGGTCTCGGTGCGCACGTTGTTGAGACTGAGTTTGCGGCGCATCGCCTTGCTTCAGCGGTGTCTGCGGTCGGCGCTGCGGTCAGGGAGGCGCTCATCGGCGGCACCGGGAGCCCGGACGCGGGCGGGCTCGCCGTGTGCGGAAGTGCGGGTGCGGGCGTGGGCGTGGGGGTCGCGGGCCGGCCACTGGCTCCGGGGGACTGGCCCACGTCGACCCACGCGGGCCCGCGATGCATTCTTGTGGGGACCGGATACCTTACCAACCTGGTCGTCAGGGTCGCCGCAAGCCTGATGGGCATCGCGGGAGGCAGCCTGGCGCTCCTAAACATCGTGCATGTCGAGCCGAATGCCTCGCTTTTGGACGGGGGGTCACGTCTGGGGCAGATGATCCGCACGCTTGCCGAGCGCACGACAAGACGCAAAGGGATCCACTTCGTCGCGGTCTCGAAGGCGGTGGCCTCCGCGCTCACCGATGGGCTCGGGATCGATGTTGCCCGCGTGAGTGTCGTCCGCAACGGCATCGACCCGGCCGCCGTGCGCCGAGCAGCGGTCGCCGCCGCCGGTGTGCTCACGGCGGAGCTGGGGGAGCGAGATGATCCCAGCGACGACGGCCTCGCCCTCGGGCGACCGCTGCTCGGGTGCGCCGCCCGCCTCGAGCCGGTGAAGGGGCTCGATGTCTTGCTGCGGGCGGTCGCACTGCTGCGCGAGGCGCAGCCGCACGGCGTCGGTGCGGTGGTGCTCGCGGGCAGCGGCTCCCAGGAGGCGGTGCTGCGCCGCCTTGCCGCAGACCTCGGGCTTACCGACGAGTTGATCATGCCCGGTTTTGTCGCTGCGCTCCCGCCTCTGTTGGCGCAGATAGACCTGTTTGTGATGCCTTCGCTCTCCGAGGGGTTCCCCCTTGTGCTTTTGGAGGCGATGGCGCTTGGGAAGCCGGTTGTCGCAAGCGCGGTCGGCGGCATCCCCGAGGTCGTGGAGGACGGTGTCACCGGAGTGCTTGTTCCGCCCAAAGACCCACAGGCGCTTGCGGATGCCATCGGCGAGCTGCTCGGCGATCCGGACAAAGTGGCGGCAATGGGAAAGGCCGGGCAGGATCGCGTGGAGGGGCTTTTTACCCAGCGGCAGATGACCGCGGCCTACCTGGAGCTGTTTGCCCACCTGTTGCACCGCTCGTGAGGTCAAGGCGCATCGGCGCATCGACTGTTGGATGGCGCGGTTGAAAATTCCCCCAGAAACCCGATAATAGAACCAGCATACCCGCCGGGCCTCTGCTTGCATGCTCACTCGGCGGGTCTTTTTTGCCCATGGAGTGCTGATGGAATATACCAGGCAGGCATTGACGTATGATCAACAGGCAGATCGGCTAATAGGCCGAGGCATGCGGTGTGATCGTGATGAGCTGATTAGCACTAATTGCCGTAACCGGTGCGGGCGTGGGCGCAGAAAAGGATGATATGAGGATCTTGCGTTGGGACCGAATCAAACGCCCGGGTGCCCCGGGTGCTGCTGCATCTGTTGCGGCGCTGGTGTTCGCTCTGGCGATATCCTTGATCCTGGCTGGCATGGTGGGCGGGGCGTACGCGTGGGGCATCCTTGGCGATGAGCCGGCTCCCGACAGCTTCGAGTCGGATAACACGCCAGCGCAGGCAAAGCCCATTGCGGTTGACGGGACCATGCAACATCGCACCATTGCCCCAGCAGGGGATGCGGACTGGGTGGCTTTTCAAGCGGTTGCCGGGAAGAGCTACGTGATCGAGACCTTCGCGGGCGATCATCCGGACACCGATACCATACTTGAGCTTTATGACGCTGCCGTGCTCGGGTCTTACGAGGTACCACCCATCGGGGCGAAGGTGCCCCCCCTTGCGGCAAGTGACGACAAAGACTTCCCGAAAGGCGATTATTTCTCACGCATCACCTGGACCGCATCTGCTAACAAGACAATGTATGTCAAGGTGAGCGAGATCGATCCCGAGTACACAGGCGATTACCTGATCAGCATCACCGAGACGGCCGCGTTCGGCAAGCAGACAATCCGGGTTGAGGGAACCGACCGCTACAGGACCGCAATTGCCGCCTCACAGGCCACCTTCCCAGAAGGCTCTCTTACGGCAGTGCTTGCCACCGGGGAGAACTTTGCCGACTCGCTCGGCGGGGCGGCGCTTGCTGGTGCTCTCGACGGGCCAATGCTTCTCACACGAAAAAGCCAGCTTCCCCCCGAGGTGCTCACCGAGCTCAAGCGCCTTGCGGTAGGGCGAGTCTACATCCTCGGCAGTGATGCGGCGATTTCTGTTGCGGTGGAAAACGCGCTTAAGGCTGCGTTGGGCTCCGGGAGTGTGATGCGCATCGGCGGGGCGACGCGCTACGAGACCGCCCTCATGGTCGCCGAGGAGGCCATTGCCCACAAGGGCGCTTCCTACGGCGGGAAGGTTTTTGTGGCAACCGGCGTAAACTTCCCCGATGCGCTCGGTGCCTCGCCGCTTTCCGCTCGGCTGGGCATCCCGGTGATACTCGCCAACCCGAACGCCTCTACCGTTGCGCTGCCTGATAAGGCGGCTGATGCCATCATCTTGGGCTCGACGACCGTCGTCTCGACCGCCATGGAGAACTCCTTGAAAGCCAAGCTGGGAGCAAGCCGCGTAAGCAGGGTGGCAGGCATCGACCGCTACGAGACCGCATCAAAAGTCGCGCATCTGGGCGTGGGGGAGTTCGGTATGCGCAAACAAGGCGTTGGCATTGCGACCGGCGCGAACTTTCCGGACGCTCTTGGGGCAGGGCCTGCGCTCAGTCGCCGAGGATATGTGCTTTTGCTGACGAGGCCGGACGAACTGCCGAGCTACGCAGGCTCGTTCCTCACGGTCTACTCAGGTGATATCGAAGAGGCGTGTTTCTTTGGGAGCGATGCCGCCATCTCGCAACGGGCGCGCTCACAGGTGATGGCCCTACTCAAGGACTGACCTGGAGATTCACGCGGAGCGCAGACCCAGATTCACGCGGAGTGCAGCTCCAGGCTCGCGCAGGGCGCAGGTGCAAGCAGAGGGTGCAAGCCGCACGATAGGCTCACGCAGGCCGAGAGGGCGGTCGCGGTCACATGGCAAAGCAGATGCAAGGGGCATCCAAACAGATTCTCCCAGCCGCCTTAACAGTGGCCGCACCCGCCGCACCCTCGCCTCTCACGGTCTCGCCCACAGTGGCCTCGCCCACCGCGCCCTCGCTGGTCACTGCCCCGCCCACCGCAACTTTAATCGCCGCCGCGGTCTTAGCCGCCACGCTTCTTGTGCCTGGGGTTGTGCGTGCTGTGCCCGTTCCCGCTTCAGGCACGCCGTCGCTCCAGGCTTCTTCCGCCGATGCCCACGAGCCAAATGACACGCTTGCGCAGGCCACGCCTATCACGGCTGACGGAACCTTTCAGGAGCACACGTTCTACCCGGCAGGGGACATCGACTGGGTGACGTTTCAAGCAGTTGCGGGGAAGACCTATGTCATCGAGACATTCAAGAGCGGCACCGATACCGCAGACACCCGCCTGGAGCTTTTTGATGAGGACGGCAGGCTCCTCAAGGCAAACGACAACAAGGACTGGTCTCGTGGCGACCGCTACTCAAGGATCCGCTGGACCGCCACCCAAAACGGGCCCATGGCTGTCAGGGCTACCTATTACGAGGGCAATTCCTCGGCGACCCCGGCATACCGCATCAGCGTCACCGAGCAGGCGCGCTCGGCCGCCACTCGGTATATCCCGGTTGAAGGGGCGGATCGCTACAAGACAGCAATCGCCGCCTCGAAGAACGCCTTCCCCTTAGGCGCTGACGCTGCGGTCATCGCCACCGGCGAGAACTTCCCCGATGCCTTAGGCGGGGCTGCGCTTGCCGGTGCTGTCACGGGGCCGATCCTGCTCACGCCAAAGAACGGCCTTTCTGCCGATGTGCTTGCCGAGGTCAGGCGGCTTAAAGCTACAAGTGTCTACATCCTCGGCAGCGAGGCAGCGGTTTCTGCCGCAATGCAAAACGCGCTCAATAGTGAGCCCGGCATCGATGTCGTGTACCGCATCGCCGGGGCCGACCGTTACGACACTGCCAACAAAGTGGCCGCCGAAGTGATCAGGCTCATGGGGTCTGGTTACCAGGGCGGTGCATTCGTTGCCACCGGCGCGAACTTCCCGGATGCGCTCGGTGCTTCGCCGGTTGCGGCCGCACGCGCCTGGCCTGTGCTGCTCGCAAAGCCGGGCACCGCAAGCGTCACCCTTCCTCCGGAGGTGGCGCTTGTTATTATCGTCGGTGGGGACAACGTCGTCTCTCAGGCCATCGAGACAGACCTTCGCAAGCAGCTCGACACGTCCGCGCAGAGCATGGTTTTCAGATTTGCCGGTGCTGATCGTTTTGAGACCGCCGCGCTTGTTGCCGAGATGGGTGTCTTGACGCTTGACCTAGACTGGGATGGCGTTGGTGTTGCTACGGGGATGGACTTTCCCGACGCGCTCGGCGCAGGGCCTGTCCTTGCGAGAGCGGGCACGGCCCTTTTGCTTACGCGCTCGAACGTGCTTCCGCCAATTACGGGGTTTGCGCTTGACTACTACAAAAGCGAGGTCGATTCAGTGCACTTCTTTGGCTCTACGGCGGCTGTCTCGGCGCTGGTCCGCGATCAGGTGAAGAGCATTCTTTTCTAGGTAAGGATCTGGGGAAGGGGTTACGAACGTCGGCAAACAGGGTACTCTTGGCAGGGTAGGTCTGGGTACTTTGTTGTTAGGCCTGGGTACTTTTGGCCTTGGCGCTTTTTCGGATACTCTCGGTCTTGGCAATTGGGATGAAAGGGTGGTCACATGCGAGGACAGGTGCAAAGAGCATTCAGGTGCGGCACGCGGGTTGTATTGACGGGAGTCTTGGCTACGGCACTTCTAGTGCCTGGAGTTGCGTCTGCCGCTCGTTTCATGCCTGAGGCACGCTCGCCTCAGGCTGTTTCTGCCGATGCGTATGAGCCGGACAACGAGCCCGCCCAGGCAAAATCTATTGCAGTGGACGGGACTCCCCAGGAGCATACGTTCTATCCATCAGGGGACATCGACTGGGTGAAGTTTGACGCGGTTGCCGGTAAGACCTACGTCATCGAGACATTTCAGAGCGGCACTGACGAGGTGGACACGCACATAGGGCTTTACGACGATCCGAGCGGCGACGAGCCTGAGCCTATCAGAGAGAACGATGACAAGGATTGGTTCAATGGCGACTTCTACTCAAAGACCCGTTGGATCGCTGACGAGAACGGGGTCATGTATGTCAGGGTGGCCGAGTGGTACAACGACATCGGGGCATACCGCATCAGCGTCACCGAGATGGATCAGCCTCTCATATCGTTTACCCCGGTTGAAGGGGCGGACCGCTACAAGACCGCAATCGCCGCCTCGAAAAACGCCTTCCCCTCAGGTGCCAATGTCGCGGTCATCGCTACCGGCGAGAACTTCCCGGATGCCTTAGGCGGGTCAGCGCTTGCTGGTGCCGCTGGAGGCCCGATCCTGCTCACCCCGAAAAACAGCCTTCCTGCTGATGTGCTTACCGAGATCAAACGGCTTCAGGTCAAAGACATCTGTATCCTTGGCAGTACCTCGGCAGTTTCTGCTACGGTAGAAAACGCGCTAGCGGCCACGCTCGGCTCTGGTCATGTGTTCCGCATTGCGGGCACCGACCGCTATGACACCGCCAACCAGGTAGCTGCCGAAGCAATCGAGATCTTGGGCTCTGACTACGAGGGCGAGGTATTTGTTGCTACTGGCGCGAACTTCCCTGATGCCCTTGGCGCATCCCCGCTTGCAGCCGTAGGGGTGACACCTGTGGTGCTTGCACGACCGGGCGCATCGACCGTGGCCCTTCCCCCGGAAGTCGAGGTTGCCATCATCGTCGGTGGCGAGAACGTGGTCTCGCCGACCATTGAGGCAAACCTTCACAAGCAGCTCGACACGCCCGAAGGGAGCATGGTTTTTAGAATTGCCGGCAATGATCGCTATGAGACCACCGCGCTGGTTGCAGAGGTGGGCTACTTTGCCGGCCTCATATGGGATGGCGTTGGCATTGCCACGGGAGCGAACTTCCCCGATGCGCTTGCAGCAGGCCCTGCCCTCGCCACGAAAGAGACAGTCCTTTTACTCACGCGTCCTGACGCGCTTCCTCCAATAACCGCGCTGGCTCTCGACTGTTACCGTGACGACATCGAGCAGGTGCATTTCTTTGGTAGCGCTGCGGCCGTGTCGGAGAGGGTCCGCAATCAGGTAAAAGCCGTTTTGAACTGAGTGCGAACTGAGCGATAGATCAAGCATGAGCAGCGTTTATGCTGGGCGCGTGTAGCGTCTAAGCCGGGTGTGCGTGCGTGGTGCGCATGCCTGGCTTCGCTCGTGCGGTTTCCCGTGCGTGCATGATGCGATGCGTCGCGTATGCGAGCGTGCGCGTGCGTGGTGCGTGCACCCGGCTACTGCGGTGCGCGGGCGGTGAAGTGCAAGGTGAGGTCTGGCCCGTTTTCCAAGCACACCTCAAGGGTGTCACCTGGCAGCAACAGGTGAGGACGCTCGGAGTAAAGCTCGTCGCTCCACAGCCCGAGCGGAAGCTTTTTCACCGCGGACTGCTCCTCGCTTCCCGAGGGTCTTGTGAAGAGCAGGCTTACGGTGCCCGAAGAAGCCTCAACGAGCACCCCCGTGTGGGGGTCGAAGGTGGCACCCCATGCGTGCAGGCCGGTGCCTGCGATGGCGTTCTCGGCAAGTGCGCGGTTGACACTTGCGAACCACGCTTCCGGTGAGCCCGAGAGGGTGAGGGCGGTGGATGTGATCGCTCGTGCGTCCGGCGCGACCTTGTCGGCACCTAGGCCCGGGGCAAGCACAAACAGCCGAAGGGGCCTGCCCTCGGGGTGAAGATGCTCAAAGACCATCTCGGTGTCGGATCGGATCTCGATGTCAGCGACAAGCACGGTCTCCGGTGCGTGCCCACCCTCTTCCTGTGGTGCTCCAAGCGCCGTGACGGCAAGTGTCTCTCGGCGTTCGAGCGCAGGGGCAGCGGGTGCATCAGGCAGCGGACTGCGCATCGTGCGTTCTCGGCTAAGCAAGAGGGCGATGACCGTTGCGATCGAGCACAGTGCCTTACGGGCGGTGCTGTCGAAGTGGGCGTTTTCCGCCCACTGGAGCGTGAGCACCCCAAAGGCATCCCCCTCGGCAAGAAGGGGGAGGGTCGCGTGCGATGCCGTCGAGATCATCTCGCGCCAGCGCGCTGTCCCGTTGGTCTGCTCGGGCGGGGGATCAGCACCCGAGACCTGGACGAAGCGCGGCTCCCGCTCGGCAAAGATGCGTGCAGCATCAAGCGGGGAGTCGAGGGGGATCGGGGGCATGCTGCTTAAAAGTGACGTGTAGCGGCTGCTGTTTGCGCAGGGGACAAGTGCCTCTTTGCCATCCGGCAGTGTCTCTAGAGCGACGATGTGGCAGCTGCTTGTGCCGAGGTGCTGGGACAGGATGTCGAGCAGGTGTGTCGCCGGGTCTTTTTTGTAATCCTCGCTTGCGATGCTTGAGAGGAGTGCATGCAAGGCCGTATCGAACCGGTTCGTGGGCACGGGTGTCTGGGTGGCCCTGATCTCGCTGTCAGAGTATGCCACGTCGCTGTTCCGCGCTGTTTTTTGCATCGGCATCGGTATGTTCGCTCGGTTTTCGGCTCGGCGAAGGGCATTATTATTGCACGTCTAAAAGGTCAAGGGGATATCTTTGAGAATATCTTTGATATGGGCGCAGATATGGGAGGATTATCATGGACGGAAGCGTTCATGGCGCAGCGCTGTGAGGATGCCGCTGCCAAAGGAAGCGTTCATGGTGCAGTGTGCTGCGAGGATGCTGCTGCGCCAAGCGAAGGGGATGGGACGACATCGATGTCAGAGAATGCCGATATCCGCTTTGGGACAGACGGGTGGCGTGCGGTTATCGCCGACGGTTTTACGTACGACCGCTTGCGCCGGGTCGCGGATGCGACCGGTCGGGTGTTTGCCGCCGAGCACCCCGGAGCGACCATCCTTGTCGGGTACGACACGCGCTTCCAGGCTCCTGCGTTCGCGCAGGCCGTCGCCGAGGTGATCGCCTCTCACGGGCTTGTCGTGAAGCTCTCAGACCGCTATATCCCTACGCCGGGGGTGTGCTGGTCTATCGCCCGCGATGCGGATGCCCAAGGCGGTGTGATCCTCACGGCAAGCCATAACCCGGCATCTTACCTAGGCCTCAAGATCAGGATGGCGGATGGGGGTGCATCGCCGGTCGCCTTTACTGATTGGGTCGAGGCAGCGCTGCGTGAGGAGGTGCCGGCCCCGTGCGGTGCGGATTCTGCCGCAGGTATTGAGACCGTCGATATGGTCGACCCCTATCTCGCGCAGCTTGCAGCAAGCGTTGATGCCGAGGCGATCGCAAGCGCACGTCTCAAGATCCTCGTCGACCCGCTGTATGGTGCTGCCCGCGGGTACCTGGCGGACACGCTCGAAGGCCTCGGCATCGAGGTCTCAGAGATCCACGGGTTCGCCAACCCCGGCTTTGGCGGGCTCCACCCCGAGCCCATCCCGCCGCATACCGGCAAGGCGCAGGCGCGTGTCGGGTCGGGTGGCTTTGATGCCGCGTTCGTCACCGACGGCGATGCTGATCGGATCGGGGCGATCGACGCGCTCGGCAACTTCGTCGACCCGCATCGCATCATCTGTCTGATCGCTCGGCATCTGGCCGAGGACAGGGGGGCGCAGGGCAGCATCGTCAAGACGGTCTCCACATCCGTGCTCGTGGACCGCCTTGGCGCGCACCTCGGCAGGAAGGTCATCACCACCCCGATCGGGTTCAAGTGGGTGTATGGCCAGATGCTTGCCGGTGACGTGATGATCGGCGGCGAGGAGTCGGGGGGCATCGGGATCCCCGGGCACGTGCGGGAGCGCGACGCGCTGCTCATGGCGCTCCTGCTCGCCGAGATGATGGGGCAGCGGCGCAAGACGCTCGGCGAGCTGGTGGAGGAGCTGTTCGAGGTCACGGGGCGGATGGAGTACAGCCGGCACGATATGCGGCTTGTCCCCGGAGCCGACATGGACGCCCTCAAGCGCGGTCTCGCCTCCCTGGAAAGAAGCGAGGTCGCCGGTCTTCCGGTGCTTGGGCGCGTCACACTCGATGGCGTCCGGTTCGACCTGCCCGATGATGCGTGGCTGCTCTTGCGTGCCTCGGGCACCGAGCCCCTCGTGCGCGTGTACGCCGAGGCACCGGACACGGCCACGGTCGATGCGCTTATAGCCGTCGGCTGTGGGCTGGTGGACACTTTGGCGGATCAGGTAGAGTGAGGCGGACGGAGCGGGTCGAGCACAGGGCGGTCGGGCAACGTAAGGCTGACGAGTGGGTCAAGCAGGGTCGATCAGATGAGTAGCAATAATCTGTAAAAGATAGCATGATCCATATAATAATGTAGAAATGGTAGCACCATGCGCATAACAATGCTTAATAAGTACTACCCACCGCACCTCGGCGGTATTGAATACCATGCACGCGATCTTGCCTGCGCCCTTGCCGAGCGCGGTGGGCGCGATGTGTGCGGCGAGCGCGTGCGCGTGCTGACGACCAACGAGTCGCGCACAAGGACGGTCGAGGAGTCCGGCGGGGTCGAGGTGGTGCGGCTTGCCCGGCAGTTCGGGGTCTCCTCGGCACCGGTGGCGTTTGGGACTGCGAAAGAGATCGCCCGCATGGCCGACGAGACCGACGTGTTCCACCTGCACTTCCCGAGCCCCTGGAGCGAGCTCTCCTGGCTTACGGCGCGCACCCAGGTTCCGACGGTGGTCACATACCACAGCGATATCGTGCGCCAGCGCCGCGGCCTGGCGCTGTACCGGCCGTTCATATCGCGGCTGCTTGACCGCGTGGACACCATCATCGCCACATCGCCGGACATGGTGCGCCACTCGGAGTTCCTTGCGACGCGGGCGGACAAATGCCGGGTGATCCCATTTGGCATCCACGTCGAGCGGCATGCGCCGACTCCGGAGGTGACCGCTCGCGCCGCCCAGCTACGCGCCGAGCATGGCGACCGCCCGATAGTGCTGTTCGTGGGGCGCCTGGTGTATTACAAGGGCGTTGACGTGCTCGTCCGTGCGATGGGCGGCCTGGACGCGGATCTCGTCATCATCGGCCAGGGGCCGCTTGAGCCCATGCTGCGCGAGATCGCCACAGACAATGGCGCGATCACGCGCACGCACTTCCTTCCTCCGCAACCCAGCTCCGAGCTCATAGCCTGGTATCATGCCGCAGACGTGTTTTGCCTGCCGAGTGTGGCAAGGAGCGAGGCGTTCGGGCTGGTGCAGCTTGAGGCGCACGCGTCAGGCACCCCGGTCGTCTCGACCAGCCTTACCACGGGGGTCCCGTTCGTGAACGCCGACGGTGTGACCGGGCTTACGGTCCCGCCTGGCGATGACGGTGCGCTTGCCGAGGCGCTCGGCACACTGATTGCCGATGATCGGCTTCGGCTGCAGCTTGGGGAGCAGGCCCGCGAACGGGCGTTCCGCGATTTCTCGATGGAGCGGATGGTCGAAGAGACGCTCGGCCTTTACCGGGAAGTCGCTTGCGGCAAGTGAGTGGGCGCGCAGGCGGGTAGGACGAGGCGGGGCGGCAGGCCGGGGAATGGGTAGGTCTGGAAGTGGCAAGTCTGGATGCTGCAGGCTGTCGCTGCAATCTATACACTACAAAAAATCGCAAAAACCTTGCAGATAATAAGATGTGTTGTGGTAGAGTGCCCTCAATGTCAGACCTTTGCATATCCACCAAAGCGAGAGGTGACACACCCATGTTGCACGGATCTGGTATCAACCCACAAGAATCCCCATTCGAGATCCCGCCGGGAGAGGCACGCAATGCTGCAAGCAGAGGCCCTTATCCAGGCAAGCAGAGGCCCCTGCGAAAAAGGCTCCGCGCACTCGTGTCCCTCGTGCTCGTGCTCACGCTCGCATCCGCCTCGGTGACGTATGCCGCCCCTCCGCCTGAGGAGGTGCCTGTCCCTATCGAGGACGTCACCAAACGCACCGCGAACACACGGACGCTCGACAACCGCGACGGCACCTACACGCTCGAGGGCCATCTCGCCCCTATCCACTACCTTGACCCGGCGACCGGCTCGTATGAGGGGATCGACTCCTCGCTCGTCGCGACCGACGGTGCCGGCATCGCCTCCCGCCATGGCACTCCGGGCACGGCGGCAGGCTTCACGAACCGCTCGAACGCGTTCTCGGTCTTTTTGCCCGAGGCCCTCTCGCCCGACGGCGCGCCGCTTGCCATCACCGCCCCTCAAGGGGCGCTTCTCATCACCCCTGCCGATTCTGGTGCCGGGGATGGGGGGCCAGGCGAGGGGCAAGCGCCAGGCGCATCTTCCTCTGACGGGCGCCTGAGCGCGCAGGCGCGTACCCAGGAAGGCGCCTCCCACGCACGCCGCCCCGACGGCAGCGGCGGCAACGCGCTTGTCTACGACGGCGTGCTCGGGCCCAAGGGCACCGGCATCTCGCTCGACTACCGCTCGCTCGCACGCGGCGTCAAGGAGACGATCGTCCTCGACGCGCCTGTGGACGACCCCACCTTCGGCTTCACGCTCTCAAGCGCAGACCTCATCCCCTCGCTTAACGAGGACGGCTCGGTGTCTTTCACCTCGCGTGCCGACGGCGAGGAGGTGTTTCTCATGCCCGCCCCCTACATGGAGGACTCCTCAAAAGACGAGGCAGGCGAGCCCGCACGCTCGGACAAGGTCTGCTACCTCCTCACCGCCACCGGGCACGACGAGGCGGGCGCGCCCGGCACCTGGCGGCTCGACGTCGTCGCAGACAAGGAGTGGCTCGACGACGCGTCCCGCGTCTTCCCTGTCCGTGTCGACCCGACCACGTACTACACGTATGTGACCGCACGGAGCATATATGACGCCGACGCGTTCGTGACGAGCGCGTTCCCCTCGACCAACTACGGGTACGACCCGGAGCTCAAGGCCGGCTACTACTCAGGCGCCGGGATAAACTACACCTTCGTGAGGCCCGACCTTCAGCCTTTGGTGGGGCAGGGCCTGAGCGTGCTCGACGCGAGGCTCAGGCTCTGGTGCTTCCACCGCTACGACTCGACCGCACGTGCGATGAAACTCTACCGGGCGGACGGTGCCTGGACAGAGACCGGGATCACCTGGAACAACAAGCCGGCCCTGACCGACCTTGCCACACAGGTGAACGTCACCCAGAACGCCGAGGCCATCTTCGACGTGACCGGCACGGTGCGCGAGGTGGTGCTCGGCATTCGCAGCAACCACGGCTTCGCCGTGCGTGCGTCAGACGAGTCCAACCAGTCGTGGTGGTCGAAGTTCTACTCGCTTGACAACGCGAACCCGAACTACCCGGTGCTCACCGTCAAGTTCACGTCCGAGCCGTCCGTGACCCCTGTCGCCCCCTCCGCCGAGGTGCCGGTCGCGACAGGCAGCAACTCGCTCCGCTTCCACTGGGAGTATGACGACGTGCTCGGCAAGGTGCAGGACTCGGCGCAGGTGCAGATCGCGACGTCGCCTGCAGCGACACCGCTCGTGGACACCGGCCAGGTGACGACCGCGGAGAGCTACATGAGCGTGAACACGACAGGCAAGCTCGCAAGCGCCGGGCGCTACTTCTACCGCATGCGGGTATGGGGCTCGACCGATGAGCTCCCGGGCACGAAGGCCACCTCGAACTGGACGGAGTGGCAGGCGTTCGAGGCAAAGTCGCTCCTCTCCTCGAACAACGGGCAGGGGATGTTAGGCTACGCTGCCGCAGAGCCGCTCGGCGGCGGGCTCTTCGTCGACCTTGCGACCGGCAGGCTCAAGGGCAGCCGCACCGACATCTCCGACCCCGGCGTGTCGCTCCCGTTGTCGCTCTCCTCTGCCTATGACTCCGCACGCACCACCCCTGACAGCGAGCAGGCCCCCGGCTGGAAGCAGGCTGCCTCCACGCTCACGCGCCAGGGCTTTGCAGTCACCAACCCCGGCTTCGAGACGGTGTCGGGCACCACGCCGACAGGCTGGGTGATAGGCCCCTCGAACGGCCCGACCGTCGAGTCGACCACGGCCGACAAGCGCTCCGGCGCCCGCTCGCTCCGGTTCGCGCTCACCTCCTCGACCGTCTGGGGCAACGCCTGGGTGTCGACGCACAGCGGCACCACGGCGTCCGCCATCAAGGTGACGCCCGGGGAGCGCCTCACCGTGCGTGCGTGGGCGAAGACGTCGGGCATGACGGTAGATGCCACCCAGGCGGAGCGCGGGGCGCTCATAAAGGTCCACTACCTCGACGGGGCGGGCAACGCGCTCCCGACCGCCACGTCGGCCGTCTCCCCGAACCTCCTCACCTCGACCACGACCGGCTGGGTGCCGCTCACGCTCGAGTCACGCGTGCCCCAGGGCGCCTACTACGCCAAGGCGAACCTGGAGATGCGCAACGCCCGGGGCACGATCTACTTCGACGACGTCGAGGTGGACAAGCGCTCGCTCACCTTCACCGACGCGAACGGCACCACGCGCTCGTTCGACACCGTGGGCGACGGCGTCTACACCCGCGACCCGCTCACGCCCGGCATCGCCTTCTCCGAGGTGAACGTCGGGCTCGGCACCCGGGTGAGGACCGACACGGGCGTCCTGATGCCGCTTATGACCGACGGCGGGTTCGAGGACTGCACGAAGTACAACTCGCTCAGCACCGGCGCGAGCAAGTTCATCCAGATGGACCTCGGCGCGAACCGCGTCATCGACACGGTGCGCATGCGCCTCTACGACGGGCCTGAGAGCTCCACTGCCACCCAGCCGCGCACCTACACCTACAGGATCGAGGTATCCCAGGACGGCTCCTCATACACCCAGGCCGTGGCGCAGACCACCGGCAGGTCCTGGGTCACGCACTCCTTCACGCCTGTGCGTGCCCGCTACATCCGGGTGTACGCATTAGGCAGCTCGGTGGGGGGCACCTTCGACGTCATTGAGATGGAGGTCCCGCAGCTCAGGCTTGGCGATACGGCCGTCTCCTTCGACGCGTCAGGCCGCCTCGCCTGCCAAGGCGACCTGTCCGGCAACGGCGTCCGGTACGAGTACAACGCCGCGGGGCGTGTCTCCACGGTCCGGGACGGCACCACGAACGCATCGACCGGCCGCTACGTCACCACCACGTACAACTCGTCGACGGGGCGCCTGAACACGCTCCATGCGAACCGCCTCGGCTCCTCGGGCACGGCCGCCTACGAGTCCGGCGTGGTCTCCTACCTGTTCACGCCCTCCGGCAGCGGGAAGGCCGGCACCTACAAGATCATGAGGCACGACGGCACGAAGTACGTGGACGTCGTCACCTACCAGTACGACAGCGCAGGCAGGATCGACAAGGTGACCGACGCGGACGGCGTGGGCTACACGGTCGGCTATGACACCTCTGACCGGGTGATGGCCGTGAACACCCTCGGGGCCAGCCCGGTCCTACGCATATTCAACTACAGCGGGCTCCCCTCGCAAGTGGCGATCACGACCGTCGGGATGGGGGTCTCCCCGGCCCTTTACGCCCCGGCGCGCGAGGTCGGCCTCTCCTCGGCGCTCGGCAACCAGGCCACGTTCGCAAGGACGCTTGACGCGAGCTCGAGCACGCACCCAACGGTCACCTACACCCATGACGAGTACGGGCAGCCCTGGAAGGTCAAGAGCCCCTCAGGGCAGGTGTCGCGTGCCGAGACCGACGGGCGCGGCAACGTCGTGGTCGTCGCCCAAGAGGATGCGGGCGGCAAGACGCTCAAGACGTCAGAGGCGCGCTACGACCGCGACCATGTCGTCTGGCAGAAGGACGAGTCCGGGAACATCTCCACGTTCTCCTACGACGTCGCCTGGCGGCCTACAGACAGCGCCGCCACCGTCTCAGGCGACACGGGGTATGCCGGGGCGGAGGCCGCAGGCGCAGACGGCGCGTACTCGACCTACGACGGGTACGGGCACGTCACCACGCAGATGGGCGGCACCGGCACCGCCTACAGCCTGCTCAGGAACGGCACGTTCCACCTGAGCCCGCTCATCACCGGGAACGGCTGGGACGGCACGAGGAGCGGCGCCTCTTACGTCGCCAACGCCTCCGACTACCTGGGCGGCTACGTCCTCTCCCTTGCAAGCGGCGGCTACATCATCTCCGACGAGGTCGCGGTGAAGGCGACCGACGTCTACACCTTGAGCGCCTGGGTGACCGGCAGGGGGTCGTTCCTCATCCACGAGTACAACGCCTCCCACACCCAGATCGGCTCTGGCACGACGGTGCTCGTGAACGAGCAGACAGGCGCGGCAAGGCGCATAGCGGCGACCTACGCGCCGTCCTCCTCAAACGTCGCCTACGTCCGCGTGCGCCCGTCCTGCGTGTCGGGCTCGGTACTGCCGTTCCTCGTGGACAACGTCGCCTTCGTCGCCTCTGCGAGGCTTACCCCCGACTCGCTTCTCGAGAACCCGGCGATGGAGCAGGTGAGCGCCGGGCACCCGAGGGGCTGGGCCCCCCGGGGCGGGACGCCGGCGACACAGGACGCGAGCACGGACGCCAAGGTGGTCGGCACCAAGTCGGCGCATATCCGCACGACGACGGCCTCGGGCTCGATGGGCTACTTCTACTCGGACACGCTCGGTGTGCGCCCCGGCGAGAAGTACGTCGCGGCGGTGAGCGTGAAGACGGTCAAAAGCGTCGGCGGCGCACACGCCCTCATGCGCTTCACCAACTCAAGTGGCGGGGTGCTTTCAAGCAACGACGTGAGCGTCACGGCAGAGTATGTCACAGGCACGAGCGCATGGAGGCGCCATGTGGTGGCGTTCACCGTCCCTGCCGGCGCCGCGAACGTGCAGATGAACCTCTACCACGAGTACGGCGGCGGGGACGCCTACTTCGACGCGGCCGTGCTCTCGCCGCTCTCAGGCGCCGTCACGGCCGCATACGACCCCTCGAACACGTTCGCGACCGCGGTCACGTCGGCGATCGGCGTGAAGGCGGGGGCCGCCTACGACGGGCGGGGTCGTGCGACCGAGGCGTCCGTCACGCCCGCAGGCAGTGCGACGGCGGTAAAGGCGCAGGCGATGACGTATGACGGGCTCGACCGGCTGAAGACCGCGACTATCTGGACGAACGCGGGCACGAACACGACGTCTGCCGCCTCGTTCGCCTACACCGACGCAGGCAGGCTCACGAGCGTGACCGACCCGCGTGGGAACACCTCCTCTGTCGCCTACAACGCCGCAGGGCAGGTCACGTCTGCCACCTCTGCCACGAACATCAAGACAAGGACCGACTACGACGCGCTCGGGCGTGCGGTGAAGGCCTATGTGCCCGCGCAGGGCACCACGCCGACCCTGGCGCTCGCCGAGACCTCGTACGACGGCCTCTCACGCCCGAAGTCCACGACATACAAGGACAGCGGCGGTACCGTACGCGCCACCCACACGCGCACCTACGACATCGAGGGCCGTGTGACGTCCGAGGCATTGGCCGGCTCGGCCGGCACCATAGCAAGCGCGTCTGCGACGAGCACCTACGATACCCTAGGCCGCCTCACCAGCCGCACGACGACGTCGAGCACCGGGGGATGGGCGGGCGGCGTGTTCTCGACCGAGACCACGTATACCGTGGCCGACCTGCCGAAGAAGGTCACGCGCTCCGCCTTCGGCGCGGTGTGGGCCGAGGAGAACACGTTTGCCAAGACCGGGGACCTCACCGCGGCGACAATCGCGGGCAACCCCTACACGTTCTCGAACGCGGCAGGTGCCTCGCTCTCCTCGGCGCTCTCCGCCTACTCGTACCAGACGCGCGCCTACGACCTCTACGACCGCGTGGAGTCCCACTCCTCCGGGACGAGGAGCGGCGCCAGCTCGGCCCGCCTGTACGAGTCGTACCTCACCTACGACTCCCGCGGCAGGGCCGGGGCGTTCAAGGTCGACGGGCCCACCTCGTCGGACTCCTACACGGACACCTACACCTACTCGGACGCGAACCAGCTCGTGGGCCTGTCGCGCTCAGGCGCCGGCGCCATGTCTTCAGGCTACGCCTACGACAAGGCGGGGAACGTCACGTCGAGGTCGGGGACGGGTGCGGCAAGCTACGTCTATGATGCGGAGAACCGCCTGACATCGCGCACCATGGGCGGGTCGGCCACCACCTACACGAACGACGTCTACGGGCGTCGCACGCAGGAGAGCTCCTCTGCCACGGGTTACCGGAACTACGCCTACAACGAGCTCGGCCAGCTCCTCATGTCATACGAGCCCAACAGGGCGACGGGTGTCTATTACTACGGCATAGACGGCATGCGTGCGTACAAGGGCGTCACCGACAGAACCGTCAGCCCCGCTGTGACGACCACCACCACATGCTACTACGACGGCGAGGAGCTCCAGGCGGAGCTCGACAACGACGGCAAGCGCTACACGTACATCTGGGGGCCTGAGGGCACCCCGCTCACGCTTTTAGTGAAGCCGTCGGGCGGCGTCACCGAGACCTACAGCTACCACACCGACGCGCTCGGCTCGGTCGTGGCGCTCACAAGCACGTCGGGTGCCGTGGTCGCCAAGTACTCCTATGACCCGTACGGCAACCCGGTGTCTGTGGGCGGCTCGAACCTCGCGCTCGCGAAGCGGAACCCACTCCGCTACCGCTCGTACTACTACGACACCGAGACCGGCAACTACTACCTGCCGGCGCGCTACTGCGACCCTTCCACCATGCGGTTCCTCACCCCTGACCCGGCACCCGCCTCGCCAGGCAACCCGCTCACGCTCAACCGCTACGCCTACTGCGACGGCGACCCGGTGAACCTTGACGACCCCGACGGGCGCGAGCCACGCGGCCCCGGCCACTGTGACGGGTACGGCTTCCATGGCTATAACTACGGGCGGACCAACTTGTGGAGGCAGTCATCCATGGGGTGGACGATCGCCAGGATCAATGTGCGCAGGTGGGGCAGAAGTGTACGGAAGAGTGTCGCAAGCACAACCAGGAAAGTGGCACCGCCAGTTTGGAAAGGTACCAAAACAGTACTGGGACTTATACGTGATTTCGTGCCGCTGTCCAAAGCAAAGGGCATTCCACTCGGAGATGCAGCGGGATTGGCGCGTTTTGGCGCTGATGCCGTTGAGTGGTCGAAGTACGCTAATGACACCTACGATACCAAGCACCCGACTGGGATATACAGGCGCTTCACGGAGGGCGACCCGGCGGCTATCACGCGAGTCAGAGTGAGCGTGGCAGACCACAGAGGCGTTCCCGTGTCAGAGGTCACCACTGCGACTGCCATGTCGCTTACCAAGATGGAGGTTATAGAGAGCCTTGACTTTTATCGGTTTCATTCCGGACAATATCGGGAAGACATGATAACGGTTCCACAAGGAGCAGCGGAGATTTTCAAGTAGAAAGGAAGCACACAGTCTTTGCCTGCGTAGCGATTGCTTGTATCGCAAGCGCTGGCATAATCTTAGGTTCTTTGCGTGCGCAACCTCAGTACAATTTAACTTGCAAGGGGCGCAGGTAAGCTGCCGGAAGGCTGACACTTGAGAACCTGCTGGTAAGGGGTGCAGAGCTAATATTTGTGATGATAGCATAGGAGCAGCGGTGCTAACCATGCTCACTTGTTCGTGCTGGTGTTGCGGAGAGAGGTGCTCAAATCCGATACCATTTCTGGAGCAAGAGGGGGCAGTGCAACTCGGATTATAGCTGCTTACCAACAGGGAAAAGTTACGAGCCACTGAGCGCACCAGCAGGCTCACGCTAGGTGCTGTTTGAATGTGAGGGATCCATGTGACTGCAAGCAAAGGAAGGCGCTTACTCGGATGGGCTGCGGGGTTGGCTCCCGCTTGGCTGTTTGCATTCTATGTTGTTAAAGACTATGCGCTTGTTAGTTTACGCAACAGAGCAGTGGCCGGTTTTTTCGTAAAGCTATGGTCCATTATCAGGTTGATCCTGCCGTTTTCAAGCGTACCGAGCTTTACAGGTACCAGCTATTTTAACCCGCCCTTGTGGTTTAAGATTGTCGCGTTCGCCATCCTGGCGCAGGCCATATCAAAACTCGTCAGCCGCAAGAGTACATTTCATGACGGTTTGCTGTTGGGGGTCGTGTGTGGGGTCTTAGTGGCGCTGCCGGAGTGGATCACGCCATTTCTTTTGGGGAGTCCAATAGCTGCTTTGGCCGGGCGGCCGGTGACAAGGTCGCTTGGCGATTCGTTTCTTATGGCAAGCCAAAACACAGCCTTTTACTTTGTCTCCACATTCATCGTTGTCGGTATTATCGGGAACTTGCTGACCGCACCTTTTTTCCGAGAGAGCAAGAGCGCGGTTTCCGGTAAGGCCGCTTAGGGAGTGCTCCGGAACCATAGAAGCGCAGCCTTGGACTCTAGAGCGTGTCGTCACGAGATTGTGGTAGAATGATGGAGGCTGAGAGGAGACCTCCATCATGGCAGCACACCGCAGGCACGACCTCCCCGATGAGAAATGGGCGGTGCTCGCACCGCTCCTGCCTGGCCAGGCAGGCCAGTGGGGCGGGATCGCTGCAGACAACAGGCAGTTCGTCGACGCAGTATTCTGGGTGCTTCGGACAGGGGCGCCTTGGCGCGACCTGCCCCCTGACTACGGTGACTGGAAGAACACGCACCGGAGGTTCTGCCGCTGGCGCGACAAAGGGGTATGGGAGGGGGTCTTGGAGGCGCTTATCGATGACCCTGACTTCGAGTGGCTCATGATCGATGTCACCCACATGAAGGCCCACCAGCACTCGTGCGGTGCCGTCGGGGGCAACGAGGACATGGGGCGTACAAAAGGGGGCTCGACACCAAGGTACATATGGCCGTGGATCCGTTTGGTATGCCGGTCAGACTTGTTGTCACAAAAGGTACCGAGGCTGATTGTAAGCAAGCCATACCGCTTATAGAGGGCATCGATGCTGACTACCTGCTTGCCGACAAGGCTTACGACACCGATGCGATCATTGCATTCGCGCTGGCTCAAGGGGCAGAGGCGGTGATCCCCCCGA
>Ga0123353_10001251_pt1 | contig 31129 bp, 19 predicted proteins | sample TergutLab28metaG_3_FD_92763 | JGI IMG/M metagenome (GOLD analysis project Ga0123353, IMG submission 92763) | Labiotermes labralis P3 segment gut microbial communities from Petit-Saut dam, French Guiana - Lab288 P3 | ecosystem: Host-associated > Arthropoda: Insects > Digestive system > Gut ...
GACTCCACTTTTGGTCGGGGCCAAAAAACAGTCGGTTGCATAATCCGAACGATTTCTGTCTGGCACTGCGATTGAACCCAAAGCGATAATGCTCCCCAATCTTTGTTTCGTGGTTTTGCAACGATGCGGTCAGCAAGTTCCTTCTGAATCGTAACACACATCATTGACGGCGGTGTATCGGTCAACAGCAAATTGGAAATCAGCGGCGTTGCCACATTGTAGGGCAAATTTGCAACGAGTTTGAACTGTCGTTGTTCCCCTTCCCCTCCCGGTTTTGCAAGTTCTTCGTGAATGACATCGAGCACTTCGTCCCGAAGTTTGTTTTTGTTTTTCAGGATGTCGATTTTGATAAATCGGATATTTTCCCGACCGAAGAGTTCTTGTTTGGCAAGGTTTTGCATGACCGGATCGACTTCGACGGTAACGACCACTGCGGCTTTGTCTGCCATCGGAGCGGTCAGCGACCCTGTGCCGGTGCCGACTTCGAGAATGACATCGTTTTTCGTGATATTTCCCGACTCGTGTAGCAGTCGCAACAGGTTGAGGTCGATCAAAAAGTTTTGTCCGAGGCGTGTTTGCGGACGAATCCCCATCGCTTCGAACTTTTTCATGAGATAACTACGGGTTTGTGCTTGATCCATTGTGCTTGAAACGACTTGAACCTCAACAGAGCCGCAATTTTTAGATTGCAGTGTACCAACCGGTCGATTCGCAATCTAACGATTGCGTCTCTGTTGTTCCTTATTGTTCTTCCTCCATCAGTTCCCGGAAAGGTTCATTTTTATTGAAACAATCCCACTCTTTTTGGAGGTGTTCGAGCAATTCTTGACGTTCTTCATCCGTTTTGTCCCTTTCCTTTTTTGCGATTTCAACGCTTTTTTGCGACCATTCTTTGGCTTTTTCGAAGTCTCCTGCCTCCGCGTACGCCGCCGCAAGGGTACTCAACACAAACGCCCTTTTGAAACGCGACAATTTGCCTGCCTGCTCTGCCAATTCCACTGCCCGGCGACCATTGCGTACGGAATCTATAGGTGACGTACACAAAATCCAAGCCAAATTGTTGAGCGATGTGTAGTCCTCCGGGTCCGATTCGACTACTTTTGTCAATGCTTTGATCGCCTCGGCGTGGTGCCCCAGCGAAATCGAAAGTTGAGAATCCATACGTAGCAGGGACAGATCGTCAGGTGTTTTTTCCAAGAGCGGTTTGATTCGTTCCTTTGCCGCTCTATGATTCTTTTTGTCGGCGAGAACACTGATTAACAGCACATTGATTTCTCGTGAATCGGGCTCTTTTTGCAGGTACGATTCCAACCAGTTTACGGCTTCATCCCACTTTTTCTGATCTGATAAAACCTTTGTTTTTTGGGCGATCCACCGCAAGTCATTGGGCTCATTTTTCAGTTGTTCTTCCACCAACGCAAGGACCTTCTCATAATCCTTTTGTTTGGAATAGAGTTCAATGAGCGTTACCATCCAGAGCAACTCTTGATTGGGATGTTTTTCACGCAGATTTTGGATGATTTTCAGGGCATCGTCATACTTTTTCAGTTCGGCGAGGACATGAACCTCCCACAAAAAATGGTGTAGAACATCCGTCTCAATCGTTTGGAGTTTCTTTACGACTTCAAGAGCATCGTTGAAGTTTTCTTGCTCTACCAAGATGCGGTACTTTTGCTCTAAAACAGGGGAAAAATCAGGTTCCACTTTTTCTGCTTCCTCGATGTCTTTCAATGCTCTTCCCAGATCGTCCATGGCAAAATGTATGGTAGAGCGGAGGATCCATGTCAGAACTATCATTCCTTTATTTTCTTGAGACTTTTCGAGCAAGTGATCGAGCAATTTCAGGGCTTCTTCATATTGATCCATCTTGGCTAAGAGTTCAGCCCTCTGAAGATCAATCCTTTCCTTTTGTTGCTCCGTTGCCTTTTCGCGAAGGAGAGTGAGAACCTCCATTGCCAATTTGTGTTCTCTGGAGCCGGTGAGTAATCCAATGATGATGTCATGCAATTCGACATCGTCGCTTTTGGTTTCGAGCAATTTTTTTAACTCGTTTAACGCCTCGTCCTTCCGGTTAAGTTCGATAAGCGCAGCCACATGGAACAACACAATTTGCGGTTCTCCATCTCTTGCGGCGGCAGCGAGAATTATTTCCCGCTTTTCCGGATCAGGTTCAAGGGTTGCCAGGAGACGTATTGCTGGAATTTGAATCTCTGGATCCAATTTGGCACTCTCGACAGCAAGTTTCAACGCTTCCTTTGCCTTGTTTTCGTTTCCTTCGGGCAACAGATAGAGTTGAGCAATCCGCAAGTGGGCGGTTGGTTGATCTTTGATGACTGTTACTGCCTCTTCGAGATCGCCCAGAGCATTTTGCCGGATCGTTTCCCAATCATTAGGTCGAGCATCAGGTCGTCCCACAAGTGGTTGGGCAAAAAAGAGTCCTCGCTGTAACTGGGACGAAGCCAATAGTTGGTTGCAGTATTTCAGGTTTTCGCCGGTGAGTCCCGCCCTCTTGGCACGTTGGCACAGGACAATCACTTGGCTCAAATCCAAGATGGTGTTTGCCCGAAGTTTTGCCTCGGTGGCTTGATCGAGCAATCCTATGCCGGGATTATCGGCATCGACGATGAGAGCGGGGTTCTCCGGTACGGACTCCGCTTCGGTTTCCTGAGCGGAAAGAGTCCCGACAAAGATACCGCACACAATGGCAGCAAAGAGCAAAGTTTGTTTCATCGTTCCTTGAAAAACTATAAGCGTTCCCGTTTCGTATCGATAAGTGTAACCGGTTTTGGTTTTTTCGTCAATGACCGTAAACGGGACGGCAATGTTTTTTTGGGGGAAGAGACTACCTCTTACCCTATCGGGCACCCCTCCGAAGGAGTACCCCATAACAACGCTGATACGCCGCATACACATTTTACGTTTTCAAAAAAACCAATTTGTGGAAAGGGACGGTATAGCAGGGACGTGCGTCGTAGTCAAATCCGTAGGCACGGGTGCGTCAACTTGTCGATGGGGGACTTTTTTTGTCCTCATCTTTTGGTACACTACGTTCATAAACAGGTGGATAATAGTTTTTTTTGACATTGCAAAGCATGAGCGTATCCAACATGAATGGGGCGTTTGACACTGTTGTTGAAACCCGAAATTTGACAAAGGTTTACAGAGACTTTTGGGGTCGCCAAAAAGTCCGGGCATTGAAGGCACTCGACCTGACCGTCCGGCGGGGAGAGGTTTTCGGATTGCTGGGTCCCAACGGATCGGGTAAAACGACGACGATCAAACTTCTGCTCGGTCTGCTCTTTCCTACCAGTGGCGAGGCTATTATGCTCGGCAAACCGGCGACCGACGTGGGCAAAAACGCCAAAATCGGTTATCTGCCCGAAGAGTCGTACCTCTATCGGTTTCTCAATGCCGAAGAGACGCTCGACTTCTACGGTCGCCTGTTTAGTATGTCTGGTGCCGTACGCCGACAGCGCGTTGCGCAACTCATCAGCATGGTCGGTCTTGAATCCGCCCGGAAACGACAACTCCGCGAATACTCCAAAGGAATGGCTCGCCGAATCGGACTCGCCCAAGCACTCATCAACGATCCCGAATTGATCCTGCTCGATGAACCGACAAGCGGACTCGATCCCATCGGCACGAGAAACATGAAGGATCTGATTCTCGATCTCAAAGCACAGGGCAAAACGATCATTATGTCGTCGCACCTTTTGGCGGATGTTCAGGATGTGTGCGACCGGATCGGAATTTTACATCAGGGGGAACTCAAAGAATTGGGTCGGGTTGACGACCTGCTCAAAGTTTCCGATCAGACCGAGTTCCGGGTTTCGGGTTTGAACGAAGACTCTAAAACCAAAATTCTCAAAATCATTGAGGAAGATACTAATGCTCAACTGATTTACAGCGGCAATCCTTCGACGACGCTGGAGGACCTGTTCTTACGGATCATAGAAGAGAGCGAAGCCCGACCGGGCAGGCGAGTACGCGGCGGAAAATAAGATTTTCGCCGGAACGTTTGTATCCGAAGGTAGGTTGCCGACCGCCCTGCGGTCGGGTGCCTAACTTGGCGTGGGCATTTTATTTCTGGGCGACAACCTTAGTAGCATGATGCATGCCGGATAAACTCACGTCATTTACCTTGCTATTTTCCCAGAATCTGCGAAAATCGGTGCAGTCCTTGGGTAAATTTCCTACAGTAATAACCCCCTTGCAGAATCATGCGAACACTGTCTCTATTTTGTTACATCATCTCCCTGATGCTTGCCGCTACCGCCATAGCATCGGACAATACAAACAACGCGATCATCTCCGGTTCATTCGGAGTGGCATGGCTGGACAGCGACGGCATTGTCCGTCTGCACGACGGCACCAACGTTGCCGAACCGGTGCCGGGAACCAAAGTCTATGCTATTCTCGCTGCCGATCTCCTCGAAGAAGGATCGGATCAACTGGTCTATTTGGACGATGCCCGAAAAGCACTTTACATCTATAGTTTCAAGACCCAAAAGACCATGGGACCCTTCGGACACAATGTCCGAACAATGGCGGTGGGACGCTGTTCCGCCGAAGAATCCTATCCGTCGTTGTTCGCTTGTACGTTCGGCGGTGATTCGTATCGTTGGACAAAAGAAGTGATGGACGGCGGTTGGATCCATGTTCCCGGCGACTTTGTACAAGCCTCTCGTGGTCGGTTCGATCAACGTGGCGATTTGGATGATTTCGCCGTCGTTAACGGGGAAGGAAATGTCTATATCTATTCAACGAAGTGGCAAACTTATTCCAAAGTGGTCGAAGGAAAAAGAATTGCCGCCGTCCTCGCCGGTAATTTTACCACGGCACAGGGTGATGAAATCGCTATGCTCGACAAAGAGGGGAATGTGTTCCTTTATCAAAACAGAACGGTGGAAGACCTCGGAATAAAAGCAACATGCCTCGCGGTTTGGCGAAACAAGGAGGGTCTCGATACGCTCTATGCTCTCGCCAACTTGCTAGGAGTCGCGCAGTACGACCGTGAGACTAAAACTTGGACTTGGACTGTACCGACTGCAGGCGCACTCTCCACCAGTCTTCTTGTGAACGACAGAGGGGTTTTGTTTTTCACCGGCAGTATAGGCGGTCAAGGAAAATTTTTCCATAAAATCGAGGGAGGTGTACACACAAATTTATTTACTGCACCTCTGTCATCATTCGTTTTGGGGAAATACAATACCCCCCTAGCGCGGTATCGTTTTGGTAATGTGCCGTTCAAGCCGTACATCGACGAATTGCGGACTCCCTCGGGGAAAAACATCCTGCGTGATGCTCCCTGGGATCATCTCCACCATCATGCGTTGATGTACGCCATAAGAGTCAACGGATGCAACTTTTGGGAGGAATCAAATGATAGTTTTGGAAAACAGTCTCTATTTAGGATGTCACCTGTTATCAACGAGAACGGTGATGTCAGAAAGATCAAAGAGGGTCTCAACTGGAACACCCCCGAAGGAAAAACGTTGCTCTCAGAGGATCGTCATATCACAGTGGATCAACACGCCAACGCAACTCTGCTTGATTGGCAAGGCACGCTCACGGCTGAAGTGGATGCAACGTTGGGCGGTCCTGAAGCCGGACATTACTATGGGCTGGGCATGCGGTTTCTTGAGGAGATGGACAAAGACGGTCGCTTTTTTAACGATACCGGCAATAATGAGAGGGAAGTCGTTCGCGGCGATGAAAGTTTGACCCTGTGTAAATGGATGGCATACACCGCGAAACTGGAGGGTCAGCCGGTAACGGTGGCGATGTTCGATCATCCGTCGAATCCGGTTCCGATGACGGTGTTCACAATGGGCGATGCCAGCGATGCGTTTGCGTATATGAGTGCAACGATGAACATGCACCGCAAGGCGATAGAACTGAAAGCGGGAGAATCGTTTGCGTTCAAGTACCGCGTTGCCGTCTGGGACGGCGAAGTTTCACCGGAAACGGTGGGAAAGGCGTATGCAGAATATGTGCGATGAGGTTTATGGGATGCGTTAATCTTTGTGGGCATTTTTTCTTTGCTCTGCAAGAGCACAACATCTCTATCCCGGCGAAAGCCGGGCATACATGTACTACGCGTGTGGGGGACTCGACATTTTTTCAAAAAAGAGTCTAATAGTAGTCGGCTTTTTTGACACCTTCCAAAAATTTTCTCACGGAGGAGGGGGGAGTGTTGCAAGCGGCGTTGACATGTTATCATGCATGTTATTCATACTTTTCATTCTGGCAAACATCCCTATTTGGGGTAGTCGCCGATTACATACCTATAACGATTATGGCAACGACAAGCCTTGATGTACTATACTCGCAGATTGATGTTTTTCCGACTTTTTCACTCCCGTCGCCTGTTTCGGAGTCAACCGTTGCCGAGCATTCGCCACAACTTTACGGTTTGTTGAGTGAGCTCGTTTCGGTGCAAGATCGGCAGACGGCTCTGCTCGAAGAGATGATTTCCACCACTACCCATGCCCAACGCCGCCGGGCAGTCGAATTGGGGCTGTGGAAGTTATCGAATCCCGAATTGGCAGAATACTGTAAACGAGCGGCAAAAAAATTAGAGCGAATTCAGTCCGACTTACTTTCCTCCATTACGGAAGACATCGAAACGAATTCCGATGTGTTGTTCGACAGTGAATTCGGACTCAACGAATTCGTCGATAGATATGGAACAAAGTTTCTCCAACTCAATTCGCTGTTGCAAATCCTGACGCAGTTAGGCAATGCTCCTGACTTGCAAGTTTCCCCTCAAGAAATTCAGAGAGATCGTTAGTCTCCGATTAGTCCTATGCCAAAAGTGTTGTGCGTTGTTTCGCTGGTTATATCCGCGATTGTTTTTTTGTTATTTGCACTCGACTTGTTTTCGAGTATTCCGTTTGGCGGTGCTGGCGGTCTCTTGGGACACCTCGGAATGATGTTCGGAGCAGTCGTGGTCGGCGTATTCAGTGTTATAACGATTCCCGAATGCCGGTGATCGGAAAACGCTTTGTGTGCGGCTTATCATGCATAGTTGCTACTAATGTTGCCTTGTTTTGAAAATAAGGTTTGTTGCGTGAAATTCGACTACTCTCTTGCTCCATTCTCAAAATTAGTTTCTAAAGGGTATTGGTTATGACAGTATAAGGCAACAATCAATAGAGTTTCATGGATTTCCTTCAACTTAATAACAAACGGTTCTTGATTTTCGGAGTGGCGAACAAAAAGAGCATTGCCTATCAGATAGCGGCAATGCTTTTGAGCGAAAACGCCATTGTCGATTTCGTTGTTCGGGATGAATCGACGGCAGAAAAAGTTCAATCGCTCTTTCCCGACCAAAAAGTGTTCGTATGCAATGTCGAAAACGAATTTGATATTGTCCGCTTGCGGCTCGACATCGAAGCCGTGAATACCGGACTCTACGATGGACTCGTTCATTCCATTGCCTTTGCCGATTATGGCAATGGTATGAAACCGTTCCATGAAACACCGAAGGAAGCATTTTTGCAGGCACTCGATATTTCGTGCTTTTCGCTCATTTCGATTTGCCGGGAACTCGCCGGTTTGTTGTGCCGAACCGCCTCTGTGGTAACGATTTCGATTTCAACGACCCGGATGGCAAGCGAAAACTACGGTTTTATGGCACCGATCAAGGCGGCACTTGATTCATCACTGGCGTTTCTCACAAAATCATTTAGTCGGCACTCCGAGATACGTTTCAACGCAGTGGCACCGAGTTTGTTGAAAACATCTGCTTCGGCGGGCATACCGGGCTATGCCGATTCGTATCTTTTTGCGGAGAAGGTGATTCCCCGTGGTCGGGCAGTGCAAACTGAAGAAGCGGCGGCGGCGGCAGTCTTTTTGTTGAGTTCCCGAGCCAGCGGTATCGTTGCCCAAAAAATCATCGTCGATGCCGGTATGGAAATCAACTATTTCGATAAGGAAATCGTGCAAAAGGTTGTTCGTTAGGGTTCAACTCCAAACGTATGAATCGTCGTTTGGCGATAGGTGTCGCCCGGTTCGAGAATCGTCGAAGGAAATGCTGGCTGATGCGGCGAATCAGGATAATGCTGCATCTCCAAACACAAAAGACTCTGCTTGGGAAAAGTTTTCCCCTCGGCAGAAACAATCGTGCCATCAAGAAAATTGCCGCTGTAAAATTGCAGTGCCGGTTCCGTCGTTTCGACCGTCATCGAGCGTCCGCTTGACGGATCAACGAGTTTTGCCGCAAAAGACAATTCGCCTTTTGGTTTGTTGTACAGGATCATGCAATGGTCATACCCGCCAGCGAACCAAGGCTCCGTGATGTCGCTGATCCGCTCGCCGACTTGCCGTCCTGCGCGAAAATCTAGGGCGGTGCCCTCCACGGATGCAATGTCGCCCGTCGGTATTAGTCCTTCTCGGACGGGAAGGTAGCGGTCTGCCGCCAAAGTGAGAGTGTGATCGAGCGCAGACGGCGAACCTGCCCCGGCGAGATTCCAAAACGCATGATTCGTCAAATTGATAATCGTTCGTTTGTCCGTCGTTGCGGTGTACTCCATCCGCAGACGATTTTCTAACAACGTGTAAGCTACGCGAAGATCTAAATTGCCCGGATAACCTTCGTCACCATCGGGACTACGGTATGAGAGTTCCACAATGGCTTCGTGGTCATCGGCAACCGCTCGTTCGACATTCCAAACGACGGTATCGAGTCCGCCTGGTCCGCCGTGGAGGGTATGTCCGAAGTGGTTATTTGCCAAAGTGTAGGTTGTGCCGTCCAAATCGAATGATGCATGGGCAATCCGATTGGCAAAGCGTCCGACGAAGGCACCGAAACATGTCCGTCGGTCTTCATAATCGGCAAGCGATTTCATATTTGAGCAGACGTTGGCGGTGTTCCCCTTGCGGTCAGGCACATTGACCTCATAGAGGGCGCAACCGCGCGTGAGTACCTTGACCGATATTGTTTCGGTCGTAAGTGTGTAACGTCCCACCGGCACACCGGCTTTTGTCTTACCGAAATCGTCGCCATGAATTGATGCCATAGGTGTAGTTTAGGGGTAAACTGAAAAAAATCAAGGGCGTGCGCGTACCCCCCCCTTCCAGTCCGTCGACGTGTTTTGTTTTGCCGTCCCCTCGTGATAACAGATGTCTGGCAAAATAGGGTTAACATCGAATGGCACTGTAACATTCCCAACCCCTTATTTCATGACGATTGCGGCTCCCTAACCGCTCTTTAACATTCGCGTCTCGTCGTGTGCTCGGCTCGTTGTGTACTCGTTGGTTAATTTCACCCCACAAAACATCAGCACATCCGCGTAGTACGAATATAATATCGGCACGAAAAGCAGTACGAAGAAGAGCGCAAAAAACACACCGCCAGCAAGACTCAATGCCATCGGAATCATGATTCTTGCTTGAAGAGACGTTTCCAGAAGGATAGGCAACAAACCACCGAGCGTCGTTACCGATGTCAAAAAAATCGGACGAAAACGCTCCTGCCCCACCACTATCAGCGATTCACGAACCTCCGCCCCTGCACGGACACGGCGATTGATAAAGTCGATCATCAAAATTGAATCGTTGATAATCACACCACACAACGCCACAAAACCAAAAGCACTCGGCATCGTGATCGGTAAACCGAAAAGCCAATGGGCAATCACCACGCCGATCCAGCCGAACGGAATGATCGCCAGTATCATAAACGGCTGAAAATACGACCGGAATTGAATCGTCAGCAACACAAACATCGCACACAATGCCAAACAACCTAGAAAAACCAAACTTTCTATCGATTCCTCCAATGCCACTTCATCGCCTCCCCACTCAACGGACAGTTCGGGATACTTTTTCAGCAACATCGGCAGAAAATCTGCTTTCAGGGCGTTAATAATTTTTTGAGCGTTGGCTCTCTCTTCGTCGACATCTGCACTAACCGTGATGGAACGCAGTTGGTTGCGCCGGGTAATGCTCGTGTATCCCCGAACGACTTCGATTTCCGCGAGTTCCGTGATGGGGAATTCGCCGTTTGCCGTCCGAATACGAATTTCGTTAAAATCTCCCAGCGACCGGCGATCTTCCCGGGGATAGCAGACCATCACTTTGACTTCGTGCCGACCACGTTGTAACCGCTGGACTTCCGCTCCGTAATAAGTCGAGCGGATGACATTTGCCAAGTCGCCGGGATGAATTCCCATTGCCATTGCCCGTTCTTTTATTTTTAGCCTGAACTCATATTTACCAGGTATATCGCTTTCCTTAACGTCTTGCAGACCATTGATACCGGAGAGGTATTCCTTACATTCCTGGACGGCAGTTTTCAATTTTGCCGCATCTTTTGGATTCGCCGTCAGCAAAAATTCAATCTCGCCACTTTGCGGTCCGAACATTTGTGATTCGAACCTCAACTCTTCTGCTCCCGGCACAATCCCGGCGGCTTCCCGCCAGCGGCGCACAATTTCCATGCTGCTGACATCACGATCATCACCACTGACCAACTCGACCGTAATACCTCCCGAATTGCTGCTTCCGCTCCCAGACATCATGCCCGCAATTTCTATGCCGCGTGACTGAATCGAAGTTCCCACCACCCGCAAAGAGCGGATTGCCACCGGTGTACCAGCATCTTCGTATTCCTTGGCAACTTTCCAAAAAGCCTTTTCCAAATGTTTCGTCCAGCGTTCGGTAACTTCGGCGGGCGTTCCATTCGGAAAAACCACATTGACCTGCACTGAGTTGCCGTCCATTTTCGGAAAAAAGACGAACGGCATTTTCCCGGAAACGACAACGACAATCGACAACGCCAACACGCAACAACTTGCCACCATAAATAGAATCCTATGATGTAAAACAGTCTGAACAAACGGATTATAAAGGCGGCTGATGGTCCAACTCATCGAAAAATCACATTGCCGTCGAAGATAGTTTAGCGGGTATAACAGCCAGCGAAAAATGTAAAGATACCCGGTGAGCACCTTGAACAAAAGGTTTTCCCGATGGGCAAGATGGCATGGTAGTATCATAAAACATTCAAACAGGGAGGCGGCGAGCATGGCAATGAGTACCACCGGTACAAGGTAGAATATTTTTCCCATAAATCCGCTCACAAACAGGAGCGGTGTAAAGGCGATCATCGTGGTAACAACGGAAGAAATCACTGCTGGACACACTTCGTAAATGCCGTCCACTGCCGCCGTTAAGTCGTCTTTACCCATTGTCCGATGTCGATAAACGTTTTCGCCGGCAATGATCGAATCGTCCACGATGATACCGATTCCCAAGATGAAGGCGAACATCGACATCATGTTTAGCGTATCGCCGTTCAAGTTGAGAAACAACATTGTGGCACAAATCGAAAAGGGAATACCGAGTGCCACCCAAAAGGCAAGCCGAATTTCAAGAAACAGCGTTAAAAGAATGAACACGATCACCAAGCCTTGCAGACCGTTTTTTGTAAGCATGTTGAGTCGCGACTTAACTTCTTCGGACATTCCTCCCCAAGTGGTGAGCGAATACCCAGGGGGCAATGTGCCGGATTGATTTTTTTTATCCACGAATGCGTGAACATCCGCTACCATTGCCAGCAAGTCTTCGTTGGTGTTGCGGAGAACGTTTAAGGCAATGACATGGCGACCAGAAATAGAGTCGGGGTCTTGCGGAATACCCCCACCCTCCAACGTTAGGGGCGGTGGAGTGTAGACGTTTGCCGAGACGTGTCCGTCCACAAATTCGTCCCTAATGTTCGCCACTTCATTGAGTCTGATGACCGTACCGTCTCGGTTCGTGATGAAAGGGAGTTTGCCGATGTCCACCCCGTCGTACCTTCGGTTATCGGTTCGGACATTGATCTCTTGCGAGGGAACGCGGAGTGTTCCGCCGGGCATTTGGATGTTTTCGGAACGGACGATTCTTGCCGCCTGATCGAGAGTCATCCGATAAGCCCGAAGGGTACTTTCGGGAATCTCAATGTCGATTTGGTAATTCTTTGTTCCGACGAGATTCACCATCGAAATTTTAGGACTCTGCAAGAGTTCCATGCGTAAATCTTCGGCGACTTGCCGGAGGCTCAGTGCGGCTTCGACGGAGTCGTCATCGGGACCAAGCACGCCAACGGTGATGATGGTTTCCTGAATTTTGACGCGTTGGACGACTCGATTTTCGGCGAGTTCGGGAAAACTGGGGATTCGATCAACGGCTTCTTTGACTTCATTGAGCGTTCGGTCAACGTTTCGGACATTGCTCTTGAGTTCAAGAATGACCATACCCATTCCTTCACTGGCGGTGGCGGTCATTTTTCGCACACCTTCGATGGATTGCAATGCTTCTTCGATTTTTTGGCAGATACCGTTTTCGACTTCTTCGGGCGTGGCACCAGGATAGGGCACGGAAATCATAATGATTTCAAGGTCGAAATTGGGAAACGTTTCCCGTCGCAGTTGTGTGGCGCAATAGAGTCCCGCACCGAGAACGACGATGAGAATGATATTCATCGCCGGTGCATTGGAAATAGTCCACCGAAGGAACGGACGGAGCATGAATTGTTGGGAACGTTAGGAAGGTGTTAATTCTATCGGGAATGGGAAAATTCGCAATCGTCATGAAAGCCGGGAACGCAACAACGCAGAGGGGGGGAAACTGTGTTCATGTGCGCAATATCGAATTGTTTAATTCAATTACGGTATAATGGCACCTGTTCGATATAAGGTGCAACGCAACGACTCAACAACAAGTTGCTACACTCCCGGTTTTCATTTCAACGCAACGGTAAAACGCCGTTAAAGGGATACTCTGCATCGGTTAGGGCATCCTCTTTGCGAGACCACGCAGGACTGTCGTCCCACAAAATTCGTACCTTGCCGCTTTCTCTCTCTTCCGCTGCAATCTGCTCCAGTAATTGGTTCGGCAACATGGTTGCTGTCTCTCTTTGTGTTAACTCTCCTTGTTTTACCTTTTGACGAGTCAACGGGAGCGGATAGAGCGTTCCTGCCCGATCATCCCGCGGATAGAAAAGGACAAATCCGTCATCCGATTTGTTGGTGTCCGGCAAGAAAAAGATGACGAGCGTTGCCTTTTCCCCTTCCGAGGGTCGTAACCGGTCGAGAAGACCCACGATATTGTTAATCTGTTCTCGCTTGTCACCCGGCCGTTCCAATTTTTCATGCAACAACACTGCCGAACGGACGAGCAATTCATAATACCTGCGCATAAATGGAATACTGCCGGGATATTGGCGCAAAAAGTTGGCGGTAACAAGATTGACTGCTGTAACACCCTTGGCAAGCGTTTCCCAATCCTCGTGCTTGATGGAATCGTTGATATTGAATTCTGTACTAAATAGTATCAATTCCAGTATTTCCGGCTGCCTGATGGCACCGCGAGCGGGATCATCCTGTAACGCAAATCGTTCCAGAAATGTCCGCAATTTTTGGTTGCGATCTGCGACGGCATCGTCGCTGGCTCTCTCATAGTAAAACAGCATTGCCTCGGCAAGTTGTTGCACCAATTGGGAATACATATCGGCATCGTTCGGTAGCGGATTTTGCTCTAACAACGTTTTCGCCCGACCTAAGTCACCGTGCATTGACAATAGCATCGCTTGCTTCCAACGGATCACTTTTTCGCGGGAATTTTCCGTTCCTGTTCTTGCCGCTTCGTCATACCGAGCGATTCCGCTGGTCATTCGTTCTGCCGTGGTAGTCCCCGATGCTGCCCCGCCGAAAAGCGTAAGGTCTGCCTGACGTTCCAATATGACTCGCTTATAAGGTAACAAAACCGATTCCAATGATGGCTCCCGCTTGACACTATCATTAAGGCGATTCAGTATGGTTTGCAAGTCTTGTCTTGCCCGTGTCGAATCACCGCAATACCAATTCATCATTGCCGAATCAATTTGGTTTTGTACAAGAATTTTCCGAACGTTCATATTATTTGTTCGGGAGAAATCCGTAATTCTTAACTGCGCTGCTTTTTGATATTCGTCTCGTGCTTCCGCCATTTGCCACTGTTCCTGAAGTTGCCGAGCATTGTGTTCCGCTTGTACTGCCTGTGCGATGTCTATCTTTTTTTGGGAGTCTTGAAAAACACCGGTAAAATAGAGTGCAGAAACAAGAAAAGCCATCACGAACAAAAGACCTAGGCTCATCAAATGTGGAGACCATGTTGGACGACTGATTGGCGGAGTAAGATTGTGTTTCGATTGAAAAGAACCATACGGACTGTTGGAATACCGCGAACTGGAGGCGGAACCCGTAGAACCAGTGGGTAACAGTTCGTTAATCACCGTCCAGAGTTCGTCATGAGATGAATACGGAGCGAGGGCTTCGGCAAATTCGATAGGCGTTTGGAAACGTTCCGCCGGGTCTTTTGCAAGGACTTTTTGCAATAGGGCTTCGATTGCTTTCGGGATGTCAGGAATCACTTGCCGCAATGAGGGCACTTCACCGACGATGTGTGCCATCAGTTTTTTCCGCATTGTGTCGTACCGGGAACCGCTATACACTGGCTTGCCCGTCAGGAAAAAATAGAGCGAACATCCGAGACTGTACAAGTCGGAGCGGATGTCAGCCTCTCCCGAATTTTCGCACTGTTCCGGTGAAATGTAATCGACCGTTCCAAGTACCATGCCCGGCATCGTCAGGGATGAATGATAATCGTTGCGCCGCTCTTCGGCAAATTTTCCGAGACCGAGGTCGAGAATCTTGACCGTCCCGTGATAGTCAAGCATTAAGTTTGCCGGTTTAATGTCGCGGTGAACAAGTTTGAGTTCGTAAGCGTTTTGCAGACCGAGTGCCGCTTGCCGAATCGCTTCACAAGCCGCGCCAAGTGACATGATGGGGAGCGTTTCGTTGTTTTTGACCCGGACATATTCAACAAGTTTCTGCAAGGTGAATCCTTCGACGAATTCCATTGCCAGGTAGAGCATTCCCTCAGTTTCCCCGGCATTGAGGGCACGGACGACGTTTGGATGAGTAAGTCCGCCGATGAGTTGCATTTCCCGCTTGAAACGACTGACGGCTTGTGTATCGTCAAGAAGTTCCTGCGAAAGGACTTTAATGGCAACCGTGTGCTGCAAGAGTTTTTGCTTGGCTTTATAAACGATACCCATTCCCCCGCGTCCGAGTTCGCCGAGAATTTCGTAGTCGCCGACGTGCCTCAATTGGTTGGATTGCTGATAAAGCGATTGGATAAGTTTGTCTTGCTCAGGAAACCGCTTTTTGAGCGATTCCATCATGCTACGAACGTAGTCATCGGATTGTTTTGTCCCAACGGCATATTGGATTTTAATTTCGAGCAGTTCTTGCAGTAGGGCGGAACGCTCCGATTCATCAACGTTGAGGAGATAGTCTTCAATTCGTACCGTGTCCCCTTTCCGCAGAGCGGTTTCAAATTCATCGCAAAGAGAATCGATTTGCTGCGACATCATATCGCTTATTGTAAGCGCAAGAGCGGGGCAACGTAAGCCCCCCGCCCTGTTTTTTCGTCTTCTATGTTACAATGGTCTCATGTTGCCATTGACTCCGCAGAAAATCAGAGCCTTCAAAAATGAGGGGCGAAAAATCGTCGTCCTCACCGTCTATGACTACCCCGGTGCCAGAATTCTCGACTCCGGCGGAGTCGACATTCTACTCGTCGGCGACAGTCTCGGCAATGTCGTACAGGGCAAGCAGACCACGCTTCCCGTAACGCTCGACGAAGTCATTTATCACGCAGAAATGGTTACCCGCGCCGCTCAAAATGCGCTGGTTATCGTCGATTTGCCCTTTCCTTACTGCCAACTCGGCGAAGAGGAGGCGGTACGTGCCGGTGCGAGAATTTTGAAGGAAACACAAGCGGGGGGAGTCAAATTGGAGGGAGGGGAGAGCCGGGCAGATACGATAGCGGCTCTTGTCGAGGCAGGCATTCCGGTGGTCGGTCATTGCGGTTTGCGTCCGCAAGAAATCAAGCAGACGGGCGGATATTTCGTCCAACGTGAAAAGGATCAACTCTTTCGGGACATTCAGGCAGTGGAGCAGGCGGGAGCGTTTGCCGTGGTGCTGGAATGTCTCGAAGCAGAATTGGCAAAAGAAGCCACGCAGGCGGTTTCCATTCCAACCATTGGAATCGGCTCAGGACCACATTGCGACGGGCAAGTGCTTGTGTTCCACGATCTTCTCGGTTATGCCCCCGAACAACGACCTGCCTTGAAACATGTCAAACGGTATGCGGACTTGAACACGATCATTTCCGATGCCGTTCGTCAGTACGCGAAAGAAGTCCAAGACGGTGTATTTCCGGGTGATGAGCATTCGTTTGGGTCATAGTTTTCTCCGCAATGTTCCTTCTACACTTGACACCGGAATCTTTCTATTTCGTTTTCAGAACCTCAAAGGGAGCATTGAAAAGGAAGATTTTTCTTCAAAGTAGCGATTTCGTGTCGCCGATGTCGTACCTTTTTGGGGGCTGACAGGTTAGAATTCCAAACCGCCTCTACGAAAAAAAATACACCACAGCACTCTCATCTTGTACGTTCGACATACTCGACACCGGCGGGAATGATCGGCATAAATTTGTTGCCGGAAATGTTTTTGCCGATCACATTCAGTCCGCCTTCGGGAACACGTTCAAGGTGTCCCATTTTACCAAGAACACGACCGTCCGGCGAAATAAGACCCTCAATCGCCATCCTGCTACCATTGGGATTGTAAGGTCTTAACATCGTTGCCTTTCCGCTTGGATCGGCATATTGGGAAAAGACTTGTCCGTTTTGGATAAGCCGCTCAATTTCGGCATCGCTTGCAAGGAATTTACCTTCGCCATGCGATACGGGGACCTGATAGAGTTCGCCTGTTTTGACCCTAGTAAGCCAAGGGGAATTGGTCGATCCAATCCTGACTTGTGAGTATTCGCTGACGTGCCGCGCAATCGTATTGGTGCCCAGTGTCGGATATGTTGCGTCCACTTCATTGATTTGACCATTACGGAACATTCCCAGTTTGGCAAGTGCTTGAAAACCGTTACAGATGCCAAGCATCAAGCCGTCTCTTTTTGCCAGCATTTCATTGACTGCCGCCGCGACATCGGGATTGCGGAATAAGGCGACGATCAGTTTTGCGGCGCCATCCGGCTCGTCGCCGCCGCTGAAACCGCCCGGTAGAGCAACAATGTCGGAACCGTTGATCGCTTTTGCAAGTTGTTCCGCCGACTCGGTTACTTGATACGAGGTCAGATTTCTAATGCAAATTTCGTGTACATTTGCCCCTGCATCCCGGAATGCACGGCTCATTTCATCTTCGCTATTTGTGCCGGGAAAGACTGGAATCACCACTTCGGCTTTGCGTAACTTTGGAACAACAATCCCGGGAGCCGTCCATTGTTGTAGGGTACTATGAACCGGTAGTTCGACATTGATTTCGGCTTCACGTGTTTTTGTGCGGAACACGGATTCAAGTCTTGATTCATAAACATCGAGAATCTCCGTCAAGGGGACACTTTCTTTGCTCAACTGGATGCTTTTTTCAGCAGTTGTTTGACCAAGCAGTGATACAATGCTCACGTCCAATTGCTGACCATCTTTGATTTCAACAACGATGGAACCGTAATACTTATTGTTTAATCCATCGGCAGGGATATTATCATTAAATCGGAAACCCATTTCATTACCCAATGCCATTTTGGAGACGGCTTCAATGATACCGCCTGCGCCTACTGCATAAGCCGAGACGATATTTCCTGCCTTGATTTGTTCGACCAGATAATCGTATTTTGCCCTAATCGTTTCGATTGCGATGAGCGTGCCGTTTTCATCGGCAACATTGACGATTCCAACGTTCGCCGCTGATTTTTTGAATTCCGGCGTGATCACATTATTTGCATTGCCTACTGTTAGCGCAAAGGAAATGAGCGTTGGCGGAACGTCAATGTCATTAAATGTTCCTGATATACTATCTTTACCGCCGATGGCGGCACGTTCAAAAGCACGCATGATTTCATTCGCACCAAGTAACGCTACTAGCGTTCGACCCCATTTTTCAGGACTTGTTTGCCGGGGCATATATTCTTGAAAGCTAAGATAGGCGTTCTTGTAATCACCGCCAATGGCAACGATTTTTGCAAGACTATCAAGCACGGCACATTGTGATCCGTGAAAAGGGGACCATTGCGAAATATAGGGATCAAATCCTTGTGTGGCGATGGTGGTTGCCGAATAGTTTCCGTCCGCTGGGATCAACATAGCCGATCCTTGCGTGGGGGTGTTTTGTGTTTTTCCGCCAAAAGGATGCAGAACCGTTCGACCGCCGACCGTGGAGTCAAATTTTTCAATGAGTCCTTTTTGACTGGCAACATTCAAATCGCTCATTGTTCCCAATACCATTTTGCGGAACGAAGGATACTTTTCGCCGATGTAAGGATTATTTGGGCTTGGCGCAGGAACGACAACACCCTGACATCGCTTGGCACCCGCCGCATTCAAGAAATCCCGGCGAAGGCTCACCACTTTTTCACCGTCGCAAAACATATTCAAATACCCGCTATTGGTAACGCATGCAATTTGAGTGGCTCCTAAGTTTCCGGCATCGCACAATGTCAGTGCTTGTTGTAGATGGTGCGGTGCAATGACCACTGCCATTCGTTCTTGGGATTCTGATACAGCGCGTTCCATTGCGTTGAGACCGGCATATTTGACAGGCACGCAACTTAAATCAATATCGAGACTGTCCGCCAGTTCGCCGACGGCAACACAGACCCCGCCTGCCCCGAAGTCGTTACATTTTTTTACTATTTTAGAAAACGCAGGATTGCGGAACAATCGTTGCAGTTTTCGTTCAGTGGGAGCGTTTCCCTTTTGGACTTCCGCTCCGCAAGCGAAAAGCGATTGTGCATCATGTGATTTTGAACTGCCCGTTGCCCCACCAATGCCATCGCGTCCCGTTCGACCGCCGATAAGCAAGACAATGTCGCCTGCCGTTGGTTCCTCTTTGATGATTTGGCATTCGGGAGCGGCACCCACCACAAAGCCAACTTCCATTCGTTTGGCAACATAGCCGGGATGATACTTTTCGTTCACATGTCCTGTTGCAAGACCGATTTGATTTCCGTAGGAGGAAAAACCATTTGCCGCTCCAGTTGTGATTTGCCGTTGTGGCAACTTTCCCGGCAAGGTTTGCTCAATGGCAACCGTTGGATCAGCAGCCCCCGAAACACGCATGGCTTGATAAACGTATGCCCGTCCCGATAGAGGATCACGAATCGCTCCGCCCAAACATGTTGCTGCTCCGCCAAAGGGTTCAATTTCTGTCGGATGGTTGTGGGTTTCATTTTTGAACAAAACCTGATAGGGAATACCATTGACGTTCGTTTTTATGGTGCACGCATTGTTTTCGATTTTATCGTCAACAAAGTCGGGCAGATTGCCAAGTTTATGCTGACGCTTCATGTTGATGGTTGCCAAGTCCATCAGAGTGACCGGCTTTTCGCCCATTTTTGCACCGTAAACTTCCCTGCGGTCGGCATGATAATGATCGAGTGCCGCCGCAATTTCCTCTCTAAAATCAGGAACGCTGCTATCAATTTGGATACTTGTGAGTTCCGTCCCAAAAGTTGTGTGCCGGCAATGGTCGCTCCAATAGGTGTCCAAAACTTTTAATTCAATATCATTGGGATTTCGGTTTTCAGCACGGAAATAGGTTTGCGTTTCAAGCAAATCGTCGAGATTAAGTGCATAGCCGGTTTGGTGGATGAACGTTTGCATCTGGTCTCGAGTAAAACCGATAAAACCGGCAATTTCCTTGACCGGTTCGATGGCAGGGACACGTTCGACAAGCGTTTCCGGCATTGCACCGCTGACTTTATGCGATTCAATCGGATTGATAAGGTGGTTTTCAATGCGTACTCTATCTTCCGTTGAAACCTCTGTATTAAAACAATAGGCGATGGTGTTGCGGATGGTCACCTTGTCCGCTCCGATACTTAACAGTGCCGCCTGTTCTGCCGAATCAGCACGTTGATCAAACTGACCTTCCAGTGCTTGTTTGAAAATGTACTGCCTGTCAGTGCGTTCGTTGAATTGACCCATCGACACATCGTCCACCATGGGTTCGGCAAGAATTTTGGCAAAAGCGTGTACCTGTTCGAGGGTCATGCCAGCGATATCGTAAATGTTGGCAATTTCAAAATCGGTCAGACCTTTGATTTTCAGGTTTTCTTGAAGTTCGTTTTTCAAACTATCCGCTTCCGCAGCAACCTGCGGTCTTCTTTGGACGGCAACACGAAACACTTTATTCATATAGGCTCCTAACACTACAGCGCAATTCAAGGGCGGACTAAAACCTTATTTCTACCTTATTTTCCGAACAAAACAACCTTATTAACCCATCGGCACCACAACTGTAACCATGGAGGGCAATGCAATCCGATGTGTGGCAAAGTATCTTTACATTCACACGCACCGGTTGACAAAAGCGCAGTCCTGTTATAGATTTTACCAATGTTGAACGCAATGACCAAATACATTTTTGTAACCGGCGGTGTCGTATCGGGACTCGGCAAAGGAATTACAGCCGCGTCTTTGGGTCGGTTGCTCAAGCAGCGCGGCTTAAAAATTGCCGCTCAGAAACTTGACCCCTATATCAACGTCGATCCCGGCACGATGAGTCCCTTTCAGCACGGCGAAGTATTCGTTACCGACGATGGAGCGGAAACCGACCTCGACTTGGGACACTACGAACGGTTTATCGATGAAAACCTGACAAAACTCAGCAATCTGACCTCCGGTCAAGTTTATTGGAACGTACTGAATCGGGAACGTGCCGGCGGTTATATCGGCGGAACGGTACAAGTCGTTCCCCATGTAACAGAAGAAATTAAGAACTTCATTTACTCCGGTGCCGCCAAGAGCGGTGCTGATATTTTAATTACTGAAATTGGCGGTACGACCGGCGACATCGAAAGTAAGCCGTTTTTAGAAGCCGCTCGGCAAATTTCGCTCGAACAAGGTAGAGAAAATTGCTTGTTTATTCATGTAACGCTGGTTCCCTATTTACCGGCATCACGCGAACATAAATCGAAGCCCACTCAACACTCGGTCAGGGAACTTCGTGCCAGTGGTATCTTTCCGAACATCATCATTGCACGAATCGACGAACCGTTGAGTAACGGTGTCAAAGAGAAAATATCCTTGTTTTGCAATGTCAAACCGGATTGCGTTATTGAAAACATCACGGCACCTTCGCTCTACGAAGTGCCGTTAATGCTCCACCAAAATAGGCTGGATACCGTCGTTTGTCGGGAATTGGGACTCAACGTTTCCGAACCGGATTTGAGCGATTGGCAAAAAATGGCGCAAAAAATTAAGTTACGAAAAGATGAAATCAACATTGCCCTTGTGGGAAAATATACTCAACTGCATGACGCTTATCTTTCCATTATCGAAAGTTTGAATCATGCCGGTTTTGAAGCCGCCGCACACATCAACATTTGCTGGATCGACAGTGAAAACATTACCGACGACAATGTCGGCGATGTTCTCAAAAGGATCGACGGAATGGTGATTCCCGGCGGTTTCGGCGACCGGGGAATCGAAGGGAAAATCATTGCTTGCCGGTACGTAAGAGAAAACGACATCCCTTTTTTGGGCATCTGTCTTGGAATGCAAATTGCCGTCATTGAATTTGCCCAGCATGTTTGCGGCTTGGAGCATGCCCATTCGAGCGAGTTTGTCGAAGCCGCTTTGCACCGGGTGATCGACATAATGCCCGATCAGGTCGGCAGGGTCGGCAGCGGCGGAACAATGCGATTGGGAGCGTATCCTTGTACAATCAAACGAGATACGTTACTAAATAAGTTGTACGGCACGTCGGAAATCAGTGAGCGGCATCGGCATCGTTTTGAATTCAACAACGATTATCGGGAGATTATGACGGGCAAAGGACTTATTCTTTGCGGTACTTCGCCGGACGGTAATCTTGTCGAAGCGGTGGAATTGCCGGAAAAACGTTTTTTTGTGGGCGTTCAATTTCATCCAGAGTTCAAGAGTCGTCCAAACAGACCGCATCCATTGTTTTGGGGACTTGTTCAAACAGCGACAAGCACACCACCAAGACCAGGGGTTGACCTTTAGGGGACAATCGTTGACAATGATGCCCTATGACAATATCAAATTGGTTTTCCACCGGAACATTCATTCTCGACGGTGGTTGGGGTACGCAGTTACAACTTCGCGGATTGGCAATGGGAGAACATCCCGACCTTTGGAATCTCTCCCATCCCGATAAGGTTCTGGAAGTCGCGGCGGCATACGTTCAAGCCGGAAGTGACATTATTCTCACGAACACCTTCGGCTCAAACCGGTTTTTGCTTGCCAAGCACGATGCGGCAGACAAACTTGTCGAACTGAACCGTGCTGGTGTGCGCATTTCCAAAAAAGTCGCTCACGAGCAAAACCGCCGGGTTTTCGCATCCGTCGGTCCCACGGGTTTGATGTTAATGTCGGGAACGGTAACACCGGAGGAACTTTATGCGGCATTTTTGGAACAAGCCGAAGCGATTGCCGCCGAACAGCCCGACGGAATCGTCATCGAAACGATGAGCGATCCTGCCGAAGCGGTTTTGGCAGTCAAAGCGGCAAAGACGACGGGGCTACCCGTCGCCCTCAGTATGGTCTTCGACACTGGCAAAAACAAAGACCGGACAATGATGGGAACGACCCCGGAACAGGCGGTCGAGCAGATGACAGCCGCTGGGGCGGACATCGTCGGGGCAAACTGTGGACAAGGAATTGACGGCTTCATTCCGATTTGCCGCCGGATGCGTGCGGTTACTGCGCACCCGCTCTGGATGAAGGCAAATGCCGGTTTGCCGGAAATGGTGGACGGCAAAACGGTTTACAACCAAACGCCGGAAAAGTTTGCGGAATCGGCGAAGGAACTTTTAGCGGCGGGAGCCAATTTCATCGGCGGCTGTTGCGGAACAACACCGGAGTACATTAGTGCCTTGTCCCGGCAAGCATAAAAGGATGCTCCTCCAAAATTGCCCTTTCCCGATGGGCGAAAAATTGCTACACTCTAGGCGGTGTCCGTTCCCTAGTGGGCTACGCATACATCCCAAAATGAGCATCTTCGATCTAATCATACTGGCAATATTGGTTGCACTGACGCTGCGAGGCATCTGGAAAGGAATGATCTCGCAAATCGTCTCCGTTGCCGCTTTTTTCATCTGCTGGGTCGTCGCCACCCGATTCGGCAGTTTGGTTGCCCCTACGATTCCCCTCGAAGCCCCGGCGAATCAAGTGGCGGCAATGGCAGTCATTTTTGTCATCACGTTGGTTGCCATCCGATTCGCCTACGCCGCTCTCGAAAAATTTATCAAGCACTGGCGGTTAGAAAAACTCAACAGTCTTCTCGGCGGGGTTCTCGGTTTTACCAAAGGACTTTTGCTTTGTTTGATTATCACTTTTTTTGCGGTGATGTTCAGCGAAACCAGCCGGGATGTCGTTTTCAATTCCAAGTCGGGCTTTCATTTGGTTCACATCATTACGAAGATCGGTGTGTTTGTACCCAAGGATAGTTACGAATTCGTTCACTCTCAACTCGCCCAATTCCAGGAGAAAGTGGACAAGGCGGTTCCCGGTCGAAATCCTGAAACATTGTCGGTTCAGAGTTCGGAAACGGTACAACGAACGCTTGCCCAGTTGCAGCCAGCAAAAGGTTCGTTTTTGACTGCCCTTTCTAAATGGTGGAATCCCGACCCGGGCAATCCCGACCCGGGCAATCCCGACTCGGGCAATCCCAATCTGAGTGGAGGCACGGAGAAAGAGACTCCAACGAAAGTATCTGCTCAGGTCTCGCAGGCAACACAAAAAAACGAACCGAATATTCCACCTGCCGTTACGTATTCACCACCACAGTCTGCCGCATCCCCACCGGTTGTTCCAACACAAAAGCAGGCGGAACCCATACTCTCGCCCGTGGGACAACTGGCACACCTGTTGCCTTCCGCGCCGGAAACTCCTACCCCATCGCCGTTATCGCCGCTAACAACACTTGCCCCATTGACCGAACTACTACCTCTTCTGCCGGAGCCGGAGATCGAACTTTTGCCAACGATAACAGTACCGCATCACGTTGGTTCGGATTTATTGCTCCGCAATTCATCGCAAACAACGAAGCCCGACACTTCGGCGAAGGTGTTTCGGTTTCAGAATTAGCAAACCGGCTTCTTGCTTATTGCCTCATCTCCTCTGCCGCAGGCGACGAACCCAACACTGGAAATCAGAGCCAAAACTGCCGCAAAAATTCTTTGTCTTAAGTGTCTCCTTATAAAGATTGGAAAAACTTGCCCCACGACTACTACAGTTGTACCACAGCGCGACGTGGTTGCCAACACCCTATCACTAAAAAAACAAGAATGGTGACTAATTATACATCACGTATACATCACGCCGCACTTGGGCTTGTTTCGCCGCCGTGAAAACAACCTGTTACATCAGCGGTCCATAACTTGTACGCTCATTTTATACAATGTGGCACCGACATCGTAGGTTCCCGGCACCTCCCAGCCGATATTGGTGCCGTCAAGGATCACGTCGTCGATGGTCGTGTTGACGATGAAACCGTGTTTGTGGGCAACTTCGATAGCCTCTTGGACTGCGTCCCGAATATCGTACCGGAGTGTTTGTCGCTCTCCAACCACGACTGGCTTGTCAAAATAACGTTTTGAACCGAGCAAACGAATGAAATGACCGTTCCCTTGAGCACCTTGAGGATTGAAGTCTTGCATCGCAAAATCCGGGGCAAAATCGTACCGGCTATCAAACAGTTGTAAACAAAACCAAAGAAAATCACGATACCCCTTCGATTCTCGATTTGTATTCTTCATATAGAAAACCCACACAAGTTGTGCCGTGTGAAGATCGGGATTTTGGGGACCGTGCGCTTTGTTTTCCGTCAATTCAAAATCGGCTTCCACCCAAATCTCGGCGGCTTCGCTGACCTTAATAGGTTTTTGAAAGGACATCTGATCGAGTAGCAAGCACGCCCAAGGTTGATGTGGTGACGTTCGCGGGGATTCGTATTCTCTCAACGTGTCCATCGCCAAGTTGATCGCTCCCGTCTTGCGATTGAGCGTTACCGACTTGTAATCATCGGTCAGTTTGACGGTATCATCGTCAATGAGCACGCGATCAAGCAGACCTTTGGAATCCCACTGGGCAATCCGCCACTCCGGCTTTTCATCTTTTTGTCCAAAGGTCGCGTTACGAGTCGGCGAAGCATGCAAAGGACCGGACAACACGAAACCTTTGGAAAATTTCGTGTCGCTCAATGCCTCCCACGACTTTTTTACCGATTCGTCTGCCAAGAGCGACGTACCAAACAACACACTGAAACTGGCAAGGAATAATAATCGAATCATCATCTTTTTGGGGGGTACGGAGACATTATTGGTCCTTTTCCCCTTGACTTCACAGGGGAACCTTTCTAATAATTCCATTGTACCGGACTATTTCACGAGAGTCAACCATTTTCGACAAGTGTTGACTCGATCACGCAAGAGTACGATTACACAACGTGTGGATGCTTGCAGTGGGAAGTTATCAAACAATGCAAATGTTGTGTATGTGATCGACCTGGACACAGCCGGTTGTGTCTTATCGTCTTTTTGGTATAAATTGACCCAATGAAGTGCTACGTGGTTACAACGCAAGCGTCATTATTTACTAACTCCTACCTCCTTCCTATGTCCTTATTAGTAGTCGGTTCCATTGCTTACGATACGATAGAAACCCCGATGGCAAAGCGAGAAAACGTTCTCGGCGGGTCGGCACCCTTTTTTGCCTACGCCGCTGGTTTTTTCTGTCCCGTCCAGATGGTCGGAGTAGTCGGTGCCGATTGGTTGCCCGAATATACCGAAATGTTTCGCAAGCAAGGTGTCGATACCTCCGGCATTGAAATCGTGCCGAATGGCAAAACCTTCCGGTGGAGCGGGAAGTATCACGAAAACATGAATGACCGCGATACTCTCGACACGCAACTCAACGTTCTCGGTACATTTCAGCCGAAGTTACCGGAAAACTTCCGCCGGGCACAGTCCGTTTTTCTTGCCAATGGTGCGCCGTCCACCGGACTCATCGCCCTCGATCAGGTTCAAGGAGCCAACCTCATCGTGGCGGACACGATGAATCTCTGGATCAACATCGCCCGACCGGAACTTGATGCGCTCATGAAGCGGATTGATGGACTCGTGATCAATGACAGCGAAGCGAAGATGCTCACGGACGAGATCAATACGGTTACTGCGGGGCGGAAAATTTTGGCGATGGGACCCAAATTCGTGATTGTCAAGAAAGGGGAACATGGAGCCATGTTTGTCAGCGAGAACGAAACATACGTCGTGCCGGCATTTCCCGTGGAAAATGTGGTTGATCCAACAGGAGCCGGTGATTCTTTTGCCGGCGGAATGATGGGATACATTGCTTCGCAGCAAGGTACTCTTGACGGCGAAACAATCAAAAACGCCCTGGTATATGGAACCATCACCGCAAGTTTTGGCATCGAAGGTTTCAGTTTTGACCGCTACAAGGAGATAAGCCGCTCGGACATTGACAAGCGGCGCGAAGCATTTCAAAAGATGACCTCGTTTTGACACGCACTATCCGAAGACCCTGCGCACGTAGTCCGCACTTCGGCGAAATATTTCAGCGGGAGAGATCGTTTTCGGTGTCCCATTCTCGGCGGCTTGTTCAAGCACGACGTGCGGCATCTTGTGCAGTTTTTTGAACCCAGCGGCAAGGCGAATGTTGTCTATGTCGCCATCACCAAAGGTTTCGCTCCAAACGTTGTCAATCGACTGTCGCAGATGAACCTCAGCGGAGCGGTTGCCGTAGAGTTTCAAATGATCGAACACCGCAACCTGTGAATTACCACTTGCCCGATACGACCAGTGTTGCTCAAAACAGATCGAAACGTTTTTCGGGTCAGTACCGCAGAGAACATGATGAAATTCGCGGGCACCGAATTCGAGTTCTGACGTGTGGTAGTGGAACGCCAGAGAGATACCGATTTTCCTCAAACCGGCACCAAGGGTGTCCATGTTTTTCGACTGGCGAATGAGTTCGGCATCCGACTTGCCCTGTTTCACCGCCGGATTGAAAACGAGGACTATCGTTCCGAAGGCTTTCACTTTTTCGCCGATTGCAAGTATTCGGGCAATATCCTTATCAGCGGTGTTTTCGTTGTGCATGTCTGCTTCACCGCCGACATAGATCGAACGCATTTCTAGTCCGTGATCGGCGATTCGTTTGCCAACATCGGCGACTTCGCTTGCTGAATTAAACATCACTTCGAGTCCGTCGATATCGGCGTTCTTGATTTCGTCGAGCCGGGTCCAGAAGTCAATGTTCTCACGAGCGTAAATACTGTTGCAAGTGTATTGGTTGGCGGCGATGTGAAGACGTTGTGGGACCGATCGTCTTCGGTTCCATAACGGTGCTCTGCTCTCTTGGGCAGACACGGTTTCGGTTACAAGGGCAGTCCCTGCCGCAACAAGGGAAGCGGACAAAAATTCTCTTCGTTTCATAAAGTCTTTAGGGAAAAAAGGAAGGATCCATCAATGGCGTGAATTATAGAGGTTTTCCTGATATTTTCAACACACCTACGCCCGTGCCAAAATCGAGTATACGTAGCCGGGGACAAAGTATAGTAGCGGAGCAATTTGCCCTTATTGTGCGGGACGAGCAACGAGCGAACCCTCACGCGTGTTCTAGCCGCTACTAAACCCAGTGGATGTTTTCAACTTCACGGAACGTTTCGGATGTCGCAATTTCCGAAGAGCAGCGAGTTCAATTTGACGAATACGTTCACGTGTCAATGAAAACTTTTTGCTCAATTCTTCCAACGTATAGACGGAACCATCAAGTAACCCATAGCGGCATTGAAGAATGTTACGTTCTCTGTCCGAAAGATCGTTCATGATGTCGTCGAGCCAATCTCGAAGCGATTCTCCTTGCACGGCATCTTCAGGCGAGGAACACTTCGTGTCTTCCAAAATTTCACTGTACGTTTTTTCCTGTTCTCCTCTCGCAACAGCATCAAGAGACACCGGTGAACAATCATAGCGCAAAAACTTGACCACGTTTTCTTCCGACAGACGGCACGATTTTGCCGTTTCCCGCAATGTCGGCAACACCCCCGTCTGATCTTTGATTTTTCGTACCATCTTGTAGATTCGGGAAAGCGAATCCTGCACATGAACGGGTACACGGATCGTTCGGCTACAGTTCGCAATTGCGCGTAAGATGGACTGTCGAATCCACCACGTTGCAAAGGTCGAAAACGCCGCGTTCCGTCGCTTCTCGAATTTATCCACAGCCCGAAGTAAGCCGATGTTCCCCTCCTGAATGAGATCGAGAAAACTCAATCCGCGATATTGATATTTTTTGGCAATCGACACCACAAGGCGAAGGTTACACACTGAAAACCTATTCTTAACATCGACGTATCTCCGATTAGACTCGTTTACTCGTCGCAGGTAACGCCGAAGAGAAGCAGGAGTTTCCGTCAGTGATTGCATCAGGCAATTTAACTTTCGACGATTCTCTTCGCAATCCTTTCTTAACATACCAGCCTGTTCTTGGGGAAGTTCCGTCAGTCGCCGTTTTGCTCCGCGAATCTGTAATTGGAGCGAGTGCATTTTGAAAGCGATCCGCCGAAGTCCGTGGATGTTGGGAGCAACTTTTGGCATCCGAAAATGCAACTCTTGGAGTAACTTTGCCGCACGTTGACGACGGCGCATAATCCGTTTCCACAGGGTCTTCCTGACGGTGAGGGAGGTACCTGTCTGAAGAATGCGTGAGAACTCTTCCTTGTTCAATTCACCAATTTTTTCGAGCGTTTTGCAGTGGAAATGACAAATGCGCAGGATGTCCTCTTTTCGTTTTGATGCAAAGAGAGAAAAGTCAAGACAACGATCCAATCGACACTTTCCGACAAGCGCAGTACGAAGCAAATTCAAGCATTTTTCGAGAACGTAGTCCGAAGCGAAAAAACCATTGTAATACCGCTTTCGATTTCTACAAATGGTGCCTGCCCCTGTTTTCTCTTCTAGTTTCGTCAAGCAGGGTGTCTCTCCCATTTGCTGAAGATAGACACGAACATAATCAGTAGCGGGCTGCCGATCCACCTGTTCAGAATGAGTATCTGCATGGAAATTGTTCCCCAGTGGATCGTCTCCCCAGGTTGAAAGCAAATGCGCCGTGAAAGGAACACGAGGCTCCAATGACGAAGCGGATATTTGGGAACTTTGATGAAACATTGCAGTATGTGCTAAACCTGTCAAACGACACTTTCCCCACGAAAAAGTGAGCAAATTTTATGCCGATGTGTAAAATTCAATAGAACTTTATTATAAACTATTGATATAAAACAACTTAAACCTTTTTGCACAGTTTTAGATTTTTTGAGAAAGACCATAATCTGTATTTTTTTGCCCATTTTAAGGTTTCAAAATGTTTTATATTGATACACATGTTGCAAAATTGTACAATTTTCGGGGTGTACAGAGCATAATACTACGAACTATCAGCGAACGGACTTTTTATAATGATTCAGACAAAAACACGGTATCTACGACACCCCCACCCGTATCCAACCCCATGTTCTTGTTTAAGTTCCGATGAAAAAGGAATGAGGATTGTGTTTATCGGCATACCGCAAATGATTGCGCAGTGTATAATATCCCCCATGACTGATTTACCGGGTCGGGAATTTGGCGATTATCACATCATTCGTCAGATTGGCAGCGGAGCAACGGCGGATGTTTTCCTAGCGGAACAACGGTCGCTCAGTCGGCGTGTTGCCCTGAAAATTCTCAAAAAGAACTTGGCAAACGATACGACTTATCTCCAACGCTTTGTTAGGGAAGCGAAAGCGATTGCTGCTCTCAATCATCCGAGCCTCGTTCAAATTTATCAAACCGATTGTTTCGACGGTTATTGGTTCATTGCTCAAGAATATGTACAAGGCGAAACCTTGCAGCAAGAAATACAACGGTCGGGCGCACTGTCGGTCCCGAGGGTTGTGGATATTCTTTGGCATATCGCATCGGTATTTGAGACCGCCGCGGAATCAGGAATCGTTCACCGGGACATCAAACCGGAGAACATTTTGATCAGTCAAAACGGTACAATCAAAGTTACCGACTTCGGTTTAGCCCATATCAAAATGTCGGCAGACCGGTCGCAACTTGCTCTGACCGAAGTGGGAATGACGCTCGGAACGCCGCTCTATATGAGTCCCGAACAAGCACAGGGACACAAACTAGACCACCGTAGCGACATATATTCCCTCGGCATCACTTGTTGGCACGCTCTCACCGGTAAGCCACCTTTTATTGGTGAAACGGCACTTTCTGTAGCATTACAACATGTCAATACTCCATCGCCGCCGCTTCTCACACAACATGTCGACATTCCCCCTGCCCTCGCCGCCATTATTGAGCGAATGATTGAAAAACAACCGGAAAACCGGTTTCAATCGTTCCACAGTATTTTGCAGGAACTACAAACAAATGGACTGACTCCCGACAAGGTATTTTCGATAACGAGATCGCAACCGACTCTTCGATCTGCCAGACAAATGTTGCAATGCGCTTTGGATCAGCGGCAAACACGGTTCGGCAGAGTCGCCTCCATTTTTATCGTTGCAATATTCATTGCTTTCTTGGGTTGGTCATCAGGATATTTGTACAATACATGGATCAAGCCGCCTCTCGGAACAATCGTGCAAGATGTTCCCCGAAAGCCGACGGTCGAGGAACAGTGGGTCTATGCTTGCTTTGTGAATACCGAAGAGGCGTGGTACAGCGTGATTGACTATCCTACTGACGATTATCTCTGGGAACAAAAGGCAAAGCGGCAGTTAATTCGGTACTACTATTCCAATGAGGACACCATCAACAGTTTGTCCTTATTTCAGGAGTTGGCTGAATTGAGCGACGTGGATTTGGAAGATCAAATGCTCGGTCTTGTAGGGTTGACTTGGTGTGCGGCAATGAATCAGGATGACCCTCAATTTGCGCAGAGTTATTTGAACCTACTCCAATCGACTCATGTTTTTAATCAGGACGAGTTGTACATGCAGATTCTCGATGCCGCCATGCAAACACTCAAACGCAAAGGAAC
>Ga0123353_10001252_pt1 | contig 31127 bp, 27 predicted proteins | sample TergutLab28metaG_3_FD_92763 | JGI IMG/M metagenome (GOLD analysis project Ga0123353, IMG submission 92763) | Labiotermes labralis P3 segment gut microbial communities from Petit-Saut dam, French Guiana - Lab288 P3 | ecosystem: Host-associated > Arthropoda: Insects > Digestive system > Gut ...
CTAAAAAAACATCTTACATTGCACTCTTTAATTATTATTATCATATTTTCGCGCTTTCTGTTTAAAAATTTAATTTTATTAATAAATCATAATACCAAAATGAAAAAATGTACCCTTTTTCCTTTATTTATTGCAATTTATGCATTGTTTATTTCAAATCTTTTTTCACAAGAGATTACTTACTCTAATTTGCGTGACGGGAACGGAATCTCTGTTCACCTGTCGTTGAACGAATACGAAATCACTTCTCTCAATTATCGAAGCGAAGTGATGCACGAAATCTCCTTATCCGGAATTTTTATCCCTAATGATGCCGGAATGCCCAACCTTCCGAGAATAAGCCGGTTTGTGGCTATTCCTCAAGGAGCTGAAGTGAGGGTTGCCATTAAAAGTATGGAAACTGAAACTCTTCAAAATATAAATATCGCTCCCGCACTGAGAATACAGGCTATTCCAGAAGAACCTGTAATGGATTATGTGAAAGAAGAAAGAGTTTATACTGCCAATCAATATTATCCTCAAAATTGTGTTGAAGTTTCAGAAGTTATGAATTTAAGAGGCATTAATACTGTAATGCTTGGCATTACACCGTTTCAATTTAATCCGATTACAAAAGAACTGATCGTGATAAATAATATTGAGATTGAGATTGAATATATAAGCGGGTCAAGAGTTTACGATGATCCAAAATATCGTTCGCCCTGGTTTGATCCGATTCTTAAAAATGCTTTATTAAACTACGAAGTTCTTCCGGAAATTGCGTATTCTGCGAAAAGTTCAAAAGATGGAGAAGGGTGTGAGTATCTGATTGTCATTCCTAATAGAGAAGACTTTAGACCATTCGCTGAGCAAATATTAGAGTATAGAACTAAACAAGGTATCTATACTAAGATTATGAGTTTGGAAGATATGGGAGTTTCTACAACAACTCAATTAAAATCTTTCTTTCATAATGCTTACAATACTTGGGATATTCCACCGGTTGCCGTATTGCTCATGGCTGATCACAATACAAACATGTCGCTGGGAATACCTGCTGAGGTGGTTCCACATCCTTATCCACAAAGCGGGAGTTGTATAACCGACAACCAGTATGCAGATGTTACCGGCGATCTGTTACCCGAAATGGTTTTCGGAAGAATGGCGGCTGAAAATGAAGCCCAAATGGCAGTTTTGGTGAGTAAGTTTATTGAATATGAAACACAGCCTTGCATGGAACCAAGCTATTATCAAAATCCAATCACTGCCCTTGGCTGGCAAACAGAACGCTGGTTTCAGATTTGCTCTGAGGCAGTAGGCGGATACTGGAGAAAACACGGCAAAACCCCTGTTAGAATAAATGCAATCTATTCCGGTACTCCGGGTAGCAGTTGGTCATCTAATCAAAATACCTCTATGGTTGTCAATTATTTTGGTCCCAGTGGTACCGGATATATTCCTGCTACACCTGCAGAGTTGGGTAATTGGTCAGGAGGCTTAGCTTCTCATGTAACTACTGCTGTTAACAATGGCGCTTTTGCACTGCAACACCGTGACCATGGATTTGAAAACGGATGGGGAGAACCTGCATTTCAATCTTCTCATATTAATACCCTTACGAATGTGGGTAAAATGACTTATGTGTTTACAATTAATTGTTTGACAGGCAAATTCAACCACAGTTCCCCTTGTTTCGGAGAACTGTTTCATCGCTATACTTATCAAGGACAAAATGCTGGATGTGTAGGTTTCTTAGGACCGACAGAAATATCATACTCTTTTGTTAACGACGCTTTTGCATGGGGAATGTACGATCTGTTCGATCCTGACTTTTTACCTACTTACGGTCCGCAAGGTCCACATTCCGCTGCATATTCCGGCAATTGGATGCCCGCCTTCGGAAACGTTGCCGGTAAATATTTCTTAGCCCAAAGCAACTGGCCCTACAATACCGGAGATAAGAATATTACCTACCAGATGTTTACCGCACACTCCGATGTTTTTTTAAGACTTTATACCGAAGTACCCGTAGCCATATCTGCTATTCATCCTGATGTAACACTTGCAGGAAATCCTGGACTCTTAATTTCGGCTAACGAAGGAACGTTAATATCACTGACAGCTGTAATAGATGGAAATCTTGAAATCCTTGATATTGCCACCGCAACCGGCGAAATACAAAGTATGAATATCCCTTCCACATTACCCCCTACAACAGAGATTAATGTGGTAATTACCGGACAGAACTTTTTAAGATATGAAGCAATTATAAGTGTAGTGCCTGCAGAGGGTCCATATATTGTTCCTAATAAATATACCGTTGTGAATGATGATATATTAACCTATATCTCTTCAAACAGTGAGATTGCCGTTACCCTCAAAAACGTGGGAATTGAACCTAATGAGCCGGCTACCGTAACAATCTCTTCCAGTGACCCACAATTGACGATCAATAACGCTACTGCCTCTTGCGGAAGCATTGCCCCTGATGGAACAGCTGTAGTACATTTCAATGTTACCATTGCCAATGATATTCCTGATAATAAATCTTTTACCATTGATGTAACTGTAACAGAAACCGGAAAATCGAGAAGTTGGGAAAGCAAATTGACCTTAAAAGCATTCGCCCCTGTTTTTTCTTTGGAAAAAGTGATAGTAAACGGAATTGAAAACGGAAATCTTGAAGCCGGCGCAGTGTTGAATATTACCACAGTAGTTAAAAATAAGGGAGGCGCTGATGCTTTCAATGTGAAAGGCGACCTCGAAATAAAAAGCCCGTTTATTTCTATTGCTTGCGAAGAGAACAACGCTTCAAAAAAATTATTACCCGCCAATGAAACTACAGAACTAACCTTTTCGGTAGTTACTGATTCGGAAATGAACTTAGGACATATTGCAAATATTGACCTGCTGCTCAATGCACAATACGAACGCTCGCATACAGCGCCATTTGCCGTTTCTTATTCCAACTCAAATAGTTACTGCTCAAATGGAAATCAAAATTGTGGCTCAAACGATAAATTTTCATCTGTTATTTTATACAAAACCTCTGACCCCGGAACTCTTTTAATTAACAAAACAGATGGGGCTTGTTCAACAAACGGATATCAGGATTATACAAATATTGTAGTTCCAATTATACCCGGAGAAGAATATACCATTAAGTTAAGAGTTGCTTATACCGGACAACGGGTAAAAGGATGGTTTGACCTTAATGGCAACGATATTTTTGATGCTAACGAACAATTAATCACTATATCTAGTAGCATGACGGCTAATACAGAATATACACAAACATTTACAGTACCTAACAATAATTATGTTCCTGGAACACACCGTTTCAGGCTTGTTTGTAAATATAACGCAGAACCTCCCGGTGCATGCAACAATTCCAGTTATGGGCAAACTCACGATTACTCCATCATCCTTCCTGAATTGTATCCTCGCGTTCAAAATGTGGAAGCTCTATTAACCGGTACAACCATTAACATTACATGGGAAGCGCCCGAAAACGGAACTCCAAATGGATACAATATCTATCGTAACGGGAATAAGTTAAATGAAGCACTCCTTACTACTGCTGCTTTTGAAGAAGAAAATTTTATAGAAGGAGTTTATACTTACAAGGTTACTGCCGTTTTTGATGATAATAAAGAGTCTTTTGCTCAAATATCGAACGTAATCTGCTTATTCCTGCTCTGTGATGCACCTCAAGGTTTGACCGGTATTTCAGACAATAATACAGCCCTACTCACATGGTCTGAACCAAGAACTCTTGGGGCTGTATTAGGTTACAATATCTATCGAGACGGAAATATGATTAACGAATCATTAATAACCAATAGAGAATATCGGGACGAAGAGTTGGAAAATGGCATTTATGTTTATCAAATATTAGCTGTTTATGAACTGCTTTGTGAAGCATCGGACTTAACGGAAGGTGTTGAAGTTGTAATAAGTGCAGATGTTAATGATTTGCAAACCAATTCATACAAAATCTATCCGAACCCCACTACAGGAAACATTACCATTTCAGGCAATGGTCTTCATAATGTTGAAATTTATGATATCCAAGGGCGCAAACTGGCAGAATATAACAACATAAACGAAAAACTGCAAATCAATGTAAATAACTATGATAATGGTATCTATCTAGTAAGATTGTATTCTGAAAATGATGTAGTTATGGTTAAGAGGTTGGTGGTTATTAAATAAATTACAGCACAATTTCTATATTTTTAAAGTTTATACTTAAAATTAGATGCAGCTACCAATTATGCCACAATACTTTAACCAAAAAAGGGGATTTGCATTTTTTTTATTTTTTTTGTTTTGTTTTAGTATTTCAACTACTGCACAAAACGCAAATTTTCAATATCAGTACTCGGTTGTAAAAATAGATTCAACTTATGATGCCGGCGCTGATTTAACAATTGAAACTTATCTATATCATTTAAAACAAGAGAAAGATAGAATAATGGATCAACCTATTGGAACCTCAAAAAAGGTTTTAAATTCCTTCTCACCCATGAGTTCTTTGTCTAATCTATTGGTTGACATGCTTTTTGAATGGGGAAATAATTATTTATTATCCAAAAAGATGGAGAAGTCTGATTTGGCATTACTTAACTTTGGGGGTATTAGATCGGCACTACCTCAAGGGATCGTAACTATGGGCGACATCTTTCAAATAGCCCCTTTCGACAATACCGTAGCGTTTGTTTCTTTGAAGGGCAGTGAGTTAAAAAAAATGTTTTCAAGTTTCACAGAAAAAAGAAATGCCCCAATGGCAAATGTGCAAACTATTTACAGGACAGGCAGGTTAGACTCATATACAATTGGCAGGATGCCCTTAGAGGATGAAAAAATTTACACTATCGTCACAATCAATTTCTTAGCACTGGGTGGCGATGGGTTTTTAAGTAATCTCAATTTTGATTCGGTTATTTATCTTGAAACAATGGTTCGAGACGTTTTTATAGAAGAGATATTGGAGAGAACTGCTCAAGGAATAGAGATTGAAGGAGTGAGAGATGACAGAGTTATTATTCGCCCCTCACCGTAATACTTAGGAGGCTACTAAAGCGCTAACGTGTTACATGTCACTAATCATCTAAAAAACCTTCAGATGGTCATCGCATATTACTATGTTATAGCCAATTTTCACTTTTTAAACGAATCAATCGCTACTTTAAGCGAGAAGATATGAGAATCTAAGGCTATTGAAATGTTTCCGAGATTGGTGTAAGCATAGTCAATAAAGACAATATTTTTAATTCCAATGCCAATTCCGAAATTGATTTGGCATGTAAACTTGTTTTTTCCGTCGAAGTATGGAATTTGCTGAAAATTTCCTATTCCGGCGCGAATTGCGACAATTGTTTTGTAGGCAAATTCCATTCCGAAGTGGGGGTCAATAGATAGTGGTTTGCTCTTAATCAATGTATTACGTTTTCCATCGAAAGAACAATCAAAATCTATGGCAAAAGTACCGTTAAACCCTTTTCCGAACTCTACATATTTTCCTGCGCCAAGATTAAGTTTAGGGAGGGTTAATTCTAATCCGTTTTCGGGCAGTTCGTTGCCTGTAGCTTCCAACTCTTCTATTATTTTATCGGTTAAAGTATAGCTCCAAGCATTAAAAGTGTTCGTAGCATCTTTTAACATGGCACCTGCTTGCCATCCTTTTTTATTATATTGTATTCCGGCGTCTAATCCGAATCCCCACGCGCCGGCAAATTTTCCGATAGTTCTTCGAATGATTTTGGCGTTTGCGCCTATGGAGAGTCCTTCAACTTTTTCAAAATTGTAGGCATAACTTAGCAGAAATGCATTATCTGCTGCCGAAAAGTAGGTAATTTTGTTATAGTCAAAATTTCCTTGTTTATCAATTAATTCTGTGGTATTCATAATATTATCCACACCGAATCGTATCCATGAGAAAGCCACAGCCTGTTTATTATCAATTTTGTATCCTGCGCCGATATAGTCGTATTTTGCGATTCCGGCAAAATATTCTGCGTGCATAGCGGCTAATTGGTAGGGTTTCTTCATTCGCACTAATCCGGCAGGGTTCCAATAGGCGGAGGTAACATCGTCGGATAATGACACCAAAGTATTGGACATCGCTAACCCGCGTGCCCCTATCCCCAGCGAAAGAAATTCATTGCTGTATTTTGCAACCTGGGCGCTTGCCATTAAAAATGAAAAACATAGAAAAAAAGAGAGAACAAAACTTTTATGATTCATAAACTGCAAAAAGATGTTGCACATTTTTAAACGCTATGCGGTATCTTTTATTTTTTAATGAAGAATTTTTCAGCAAAGCAAGCTAAATCTTATCTTGCAGTACTATAAAAAGAGTTTTTGCTTTTAGCCTAACTATTAATTGTTGAAAATTCCTATATTTTTGTCGCCTCTAAAATAAAATGAACAGATGAAAAAAAGACACCTGATTACGACAGCCTTACCATACGCCAACGGACCGATCCATATTGGACATTTAGCCGGTGTATATATTCCTGCAGACATCTACTGCCGGTACTTGCGCAATAAAGGCGAAGAGGTTCTGCTTGTGGGCGGCTCTGATGAACACGGAGTACCCATTACAATTAAAGCAAGAAATGAAAATACTACCCCACAGGTAATTGTGGATAGATACCACGATATGATACAGAAGTCGTTCGACGAATTAGGAATCTCCTTCAATGTCTATTCCAGAACCACAAGACCCATTCACCATGAAACCGCTTCAGCATTTTTTACCAAACTGCACCAAAATGGAAAATTAATCGAAAAATGCTCTGAACAATATTATGATGAAGAGGTGGGAGAGTTTTTAGCAGATAGGTATATTACCGGAACTTGTCCGCATTGTAGCTATGAAAAAGCATACGGCGACCAATGTGAAGCCTGTGGAACATCGCTTAATGCTACCGACTTAATCGCCCCAAAATCGGCATTGAGCGGAAATACGCCGGTAATGAAAGAAACGAACCATTGGTATTTGCCGTTAGACCAGTATGAAAGCTGGCTGAAAGAGTGGATATTAGAAGGACATAAGGAGGATTGGAAAATTAATGTTTACGGACAATGCAAATCGTGGATTGAGCAAGGATTACAGCCACGAGCTGTTACCCGTGATCTAAACTGGGGAGTAAAAGTACCCTTAGAAGAAGCTGAAGGAAAAGTGCTGTATGTGTGGTTCGACGCACCTATCGGATATATTTCGGCTACGAAAGAGTGGTGCGAACAAAACGGACAGAAATATGAAAAATGGTGGAAGGATGAGGAAACACGACTGCTCCATTTCATTGGAAAAGACAATATTGTATTTCATTGTATCATCTTCCCCGTGATGCTGAAAGCTGAAGGCTCTTTTATTTTGCCCGAAAACGTTCCGGCAAATGAGTTTCTGAATTTAGAAAACGATAAAATCTCTACCTCAAGAAACTGGGCGGTATGGCTGCACGAATATTTAGAAGATTTTAAAGATAAACAAGATGTGTTGCGTTATACTTTAACTACTATTGCGCCGGAAACAAAAGACTCTGATTTTACGTGGGCCGACTTTCAAGCAAAAAACAACAATGAATTGTTGGCAATTTTCGGAAATTTTGTGAACAGAACTGTCGTTTTAATTCACAAATATTATGAAGGAGTTGTTCCGCAAGCAGGAGATTATTCTGAAGAGGAGAAAGAGATAATTGCTAAAATTGCGCAATTTCCGGATATCATCGGATCTTCGCTCGATAGATTCCGCTTCCGAGAAGCATTAGCAGAGTTTATGAACTTGGCGAGACTGGGAAACAAATACTTAACCGATACTGAACCTTGGAAAGTAGTAAAAACAGACCCCGAACGCGTGAAGACAATCTTACACTTGTCCATTCAAATTTGTGCAGCGCTTTCCGTATTGTGCGAACCTTTTCTTCCATTTACTTCAAAAAAACTTCAAAAAATATTAAATATCAATAATTCCAACTGGAATGAAGGAGGTAATATTAACTTGTTGAAAGCAGGCGAACAGATTCACAAGCCCGAATATCTCTTTGAAAAAATTGAAGATGGCACTATTGAAATGCAGATAAAGAAGTTAAAAAAATGAACTAAAGAAAATCACAATACTTTCTATAATGAAAAAAATCTGTTTGTTTTTCTTAAAACTATTTCATTATAAATTTGATTTAGAAAATATTCCTTCGGAAAGAAAGTATGTTTTAGTGTTTGCCCCGCATACAAGTTGGTCGGATTTTGCTATTGGAAAGATCGCGCTCACTGCAATGGGCATTAAAACTACTATACTTGTTAAAAAAGAGCTTTTCTTTTTTCCTTTTGGGAGATTCCTAACCTGGATAGGCGGCTTTCCTGTGGATAGAAAAAATTCTAAAAACTTAACAGACAAGATAGCTGAATATATTAAAGGAAAAGAAGAGATAGTTTTTCTAATCTCACCGGAAGGCACACGAAAACGAGTTGAAATATGGAAACGCGGGTTTTATCACATTGCTATTAAAGCCAATGTGCCAATTGCGCTTGGTTATTTAAACTACACTGATAAAACCGGCGGAATAGGTCCCGTTTTTTATCCTACAGGAGATTATGAAGCAGATTTACAGGAAATAAAAAAATTTTATTATGGAATGAAAGGAAGAAGAAAGGGGCGCTTCTTTTTAGAAATGAAAACTGAAAACTAAAAATTTTAAATTATGATGACTAAAATAGCAATTATTACAGGAGCAGATGGAGATATGGGGAGAGAAATTACGAAAGCTGTTGCAAACAGTGGCTATTCTGTAATTATGGCCTGCCTCCCAAATGAACAAACAGAAAAGAGATTTTTGCAGATAAAAAAAGAAACAAACGGAGATCTCTTTTTATTTCCTTTAGATTTAGCTTCAACAGACTCTATTTTTGACCTTGTTGAAATGGTGAAAAATAAATTTTCACATATTGACCTCATTATTAATAATGCCGGAACCCTTTATCCAAAAAATAAAACTTTAGATAATAAGTGGGATTATACTACTATGGTAAACTATTTTGGACACTATTTACTCACACACAAGCTGTTGCCAATGCTTTGCAACGATGCAAAGATTATAAACGTGTGTTCACTTACTTATCGCTTTGGAAAGATTGAGCCTCCGTTTTTCAATTGCGGTAGAAACTCTTGGGTACAGCAGGTTAAGAACTATTCAAATTCAAAGTTGGCATTGCTCTATTTTACATTAGACTTGGCAGAACAATTGGCAGAGAGAAATATTATGGTTAATTGTAGCGATCCTGGAATTGTGGGCACCAAAATTATTGCTATGAATAACCGTTTTTTTGATATTATTTGTGATGTTTTGGCGCGCCCATTCATGCGATCTCCTAAAAATGGCGCTAAAACTGCTATCTATTTAGCATTAAACGAAAAAGCAGATAATATTTCAGGCGGATATTTTAAAAATGCAAAACAGATTCCTATTCTAAGTCGCGTATTACAAAGCAGTGAAAGAGAATTGCTTAGAATGTTAACGGAAGATTTATTACACGAAAAAAATATTTCATTATGATCTATCCACCATTTTTAAAAGCTGGTGATACAATTGGTATAGTGGCTCCGGCACGAAAAATTAACCCCAAAGAGTTGGAGTTTGCCATTCGTTGGTGGGAAGAGAAAGGTTTTTGGGTTTCATTAGGAAAACATCTGTTTGCTACGCACCACCAGTATGCGGGCACCGATGAAGAGCGTCTCAATGATTTGCAAAACATGTTGGACAATAGCGATATAAAGGCAATATTTTGCGCGCGTGGCGGTTATGGCACCTTGCGAATTGTGGACAAATTAGAGTTTTTAAGTTTTAATTTAGACCCGAAATGGATTTGCGGCTATAGCGATGCTACGGTGTTACATTCACACTTGAACAAGGTTTGTGGAGTAGCCACTATTCACTCCACAATGCCTGTATCTATGAATGGAAATAACATAGAAAACCTTAATACACTGTACAAAACACTTACCGGAGAGCAACATTTTTATCAATGGCATCCTCACATTCTTAACAGAGCAGGAGAATGTTCGGGGCAGCTTGTTGGCGGGAATTTATCGCTCCTATATGCCCTTTCAGGATCTGATTCTGAAATAGATACAGCTAATAAAATTCTTTTTATCGAAGATGTAGATGAATACTTGTATCATATTGACAGAATGATGCTACAACTAAAACGTGCGGGAAAACTTGCCAATTTAGCAGGTTTATTAGTAGGCAGTTTTACAAAAATGAGAGACAATGAAGTGCCTTTCGGAAGAACTTATGAGCAAATTATTCTTGAGCATTGCGATGATTATTGTTTTCCCATTGCTTTCAATTTTCCTGCGGGTCATGAGGAGCAGAATGTGGCAATGAAATTTGGGGCGTCTTATAGCTTAACTGTTGAAAACGAAAAAACAACACTTGCCGAAAACACTATCTTCTATTAAGATTTTTTTCGCAAGGAGACAGGTGTATTGCTACCATATCTCCAACTCGTTCACCTCAATCAGATATTCCGGTTGATAGGAGAGTTTGGCTTTTCGAAGCCCTTCTTCGCCGGCATCTTCTGCACGGTTAATATAGGTAAATTTCTTAGATATTTCTTGGGCAAACAGTTTGTTTATCATGGTATAAGCTCCTTTACAGGCCCTGTCTCCTTTCTCAAAAAGCACCAAAAAAGTATCTGCATTTAACGGAAAACCAATTGAAAATGCAACTATTTTATCTTCAACCTGCAATAAAATACCTTGTAAATTCAGTTCAAAAAAATAGGTGAAAGCATCTTCCAAAGCCATGTTTTCTGCAGCCAAGGTAGGATGCTCATCGCAATTTTTACAGGAATCCCACAAGGTATTAAAGTACTTTACGCTCTCAATATTTTCTTTGGTAATGTGAGACCAGCTCCAGATGTTGTTTTTTGTGAAAAAATTGATTTGGTTTCGCTTAGGCTTAAAAAGATGTCCTTCTAAAAGCATTAATTTCTTTGATAAATAGATATACTCAAAATCTTCTCTAACCTGAACTATTCGAAATTGCGTACCTGTTTTTTTGCAAAATTCTTCTGCCCAAAGCAACAATAATGGCGCTATATCATTGCAAAACTGATAAAAACGCACTACTTTTGTGCCACTATTAAGAGTTTCGGATGCAATTTTATCTAAAATATCAGGCAGATTTCCTTCCCCCATCGGATACATAAAGTAATCTTCATTGTGATGAGTGGCTTTTATAAGTAAGAAATTATCTGAAATGAGATATTGAAACCGGCATACATTCCGGTAAAGGAAAAGTACAGCAAAACTGTAGTTCAGTAATTGACAATCAAATTTTTGTGAAAAAGAGGATAGTAACGCATGGTCTGTTAAGTTAATGGGTTGAAAGCGGAGCATATTATATATAAAAAAGTTGGCAAAAGTAATATTTATAGAAATTCACGTTACTATAAAAATTATTTTTTTAAAAAAAATGAACAGATTTTATTTTATCCCTTTTATCAATTTTATTTTTTTTATCTCTTTTATCTCATTTTCCATTTCATTATCAGCTAATTCTGTGCAAGACAGCGCTGTGGTTTACATGCAACAAGCCAATACAGCCTATCAGTCGAATGATTTTAGAGATGCCATTGAGCTTTATACAAGAGTTGTTGAATTACAATATGAAAGCGCCATTCTTTATTATAATCTTGGTAATGCTTATTTTAAAACTGGGGATCATGCGCGGGCAATGTTATGGCTTGAGAGGGCATACAGATTAGCGCCTAATAATGAAGATATTATTCACAATATCAATTTTGTACAACAGAAATTAATTGATAAAATCGAACAACTTCCGGAATTTTTTTTAGTAAAATGGTGGAATGGTTTCTCAAAACTACTAACCGGTAATCAGTGGGCAATATGCAGTATTTTTGCGTGTGCTTTATTTGTACTGTGTTTGCTTTTTATTTTGCTAATCAGGGTACCATGGGTTCGTTCCATTTCCATTTTTTTTGCCATACTTGCCTTGCTCTTCACTATATTTTCTATCATTTTTGCAAAGAAAGAAACTATACGTTATATTCAACATCCCGAAGGGATTATTATGAGTTACGTAGTAAATGTGAAGAGTACTCCTACCGAAAAGGGTTCAGATCTCTTTGTTATACACTCCGGATTAAAAGTAGGGATTACCGACCAATTGAATGAGTGGGTAGAGATAAGGCTCCCAAATGGAGAAAAAGGATGGGTTTTGGCGAGTACAATAGAGGAAATTTGATTAGTAGTTAATGATTAATGGTTAGTAATAACTGATAATTTTAAACTCTTTATAGCTTCAATTGGATTTTCAGAACCGAAAACTGTATTTCCTGCTACCAAAATGTCTGCACCGGCATCTACAAGGAGGAGGGAGTTGTCAAAGTCCACGCCGCCATCAATCTCTATCATCGCGTCCGATTTATGTTTTTCAATCATCTTTCGGAGTTCTTTCACTCGTTTGATGCTGCTTGCGATAAAACGTTGTCCTCCAAAGCCAGGATTCACCGACATAACCACTACAAAATCCACCTCATTAATTATATCTTCTAAAAAGGCAATCGGTGTGTGTGGGTTAATGGCAATTCCCGCTATAATATCCAACTCTTTTATTTTGTTTATAGTACGATGCAGATGCGTACAGGCTTCCCAGTGCACCGAAAGGCAGTCGGCGCCGGCATTTTTAAAATCGGCTAAGTAGCGTTCCGGTTTTTCAATCATAAGATGCACATCTAAAGGTTTTTGCGCTACTCGTTTAATAGCGCGAATTACCGGCATCCCAAAAGTGAGGTTTGGTACAAAATGACCATCCATGATATCTAAGTGTATCCAGTCTGCTTGCGATCTGTTTAGCATTTTAATCTCTTTCTCCAGGTTTGCAAAATTGGATGAAAGAAGCGAAGGCGCGATTATTGGTTTCATTAGGTAAAAGTATTAGTTGCACAATTTACAAATGTTAATATCTTATAACCTCCACAGAAGAGACATTCGACTCAATGGTAATATTTACAGTACCCACTGTTTCACCATCGCTATTAGAAACATATCTGTTTTTACTTTCTTGTATTAGCCCTTTCACTTTAAATGAGGAGAGATTGTTTTCAGCTTTTTTAAGAAGAGATTCCATATTGTGCGGAATCATTATTTTCACTGCTGAAGCGTTTGATTCTATCTTCACATTTACATCATCGTATAAATTTCCCAATTTTATATCTAACGAAGAGGCATTGGATTCAATAGCTAATTCATTGATTTTAAAATTACTTAAATCAATTTGTCCCGAAGTAGCGCTGAGTTCTAAGTTCATATTCCAAACAGGAGTGCTATTCAACAAGACGTTATATTTGTACGAATTTTTGCTGATATTATTTTTGAAAGGGCGTACTTCCGCCTTGATATTGACAGTGTTATCATCTATTGTAGTGCGAATATTTATTTTACTCCGCGGATTTTTCATCTCTTGAATGGAAATAAGTTCTTTTCCAGTTGCAAATGCTAATTTTCCGGCAGTAGCTGAGAGTTTTAAATTTGCTATTTCGAAAGTATCTTCATATTTTACAAAATTTTCACTAGAGCAATCCATCGCTTCTTCGTCCTCATTCCATGAATATTTCCAATCTTTTGAACAAGAATAAGATTTGCTCCATCTATGATCACAACATTTTGAATTGCTTACTATTAACAAAAAAGAGATTCCGATCAATAACACGGTAGTATTTAGAAAAATCTTCCACTTATCCGGCATAGGAATCATTTTAATCCCAATCCAAATAAAAATAAGTGGCCAAAGTTTAACAAATAAGCACCAGCTAAAAGATATAACGCCGAGCGATTTGAGTATCCAAAGGATACCAATGGAGATGAACAGAATCCCCCCAAAAAAGTGTTTGCTTTTCATAATATTTTCAATTTAATTTTTTTTACTAAAAACAACCAATAAAATACCTCCAAAAACTAATAGTGTAGGAAATACAAATTCTTGTAAGCGAAACGGAAAGATTCTCACAAAAAAGAAAAAAACGCCGAATAAGATTAAAAGCGAACCTATTACAATCAAGGTAGCATCTTTAATTCCTTTTTTTGTTTCTTCAGAAATATTTTCAATAATAATCTCCTCCTGTTGGTTTTGTGAATACTGAAAACTTGTTTGCTTTTCAGGAATAACCAATAACATAATAAGGTAGAGGATAAGCCCTGTGCCACCCATAAAAATGGCAAAGACAAAAGCGATTCTAAAAATTACGGAGTCCACATTAAAGTATTCTCCCATTCCGCCACAAATACCGGCAATCTTTTTGTCGGTGGCGCTACGTGTTAAACGTTTTGGATTCATAATGTTTATATTTAATGATGATTAGATGTAAGGTTGGCTATATGGTTACAGGTATCTAAAATTTTTTAAGAGGGAGCAAAAGTATAAAAACATTTAACACAACAATTATTTATGAATTTTTCATCTTATCTATTTATCGCTAATTGAAGAAAGCAAATTTTCCCTCTTCAAACGAATCTATTTTAATAGGCAAATCTTTATTTAGAGAACCTGATAATAATATTTTTGAAAGTTCATTTAGGATTTTCTTTTGAATAACACGCTTCAACGGGCGGGCACCATACACAGGGTCGTAGCCCATTTCGGCTAATAAATCTAAGGCATATTTGGTAAACTCAACCTGTATGCTCTGCTCAGCCAGCATACGATTCAAATCGTTGATTTGCAATTTGATAATATCCTTAATTTCGCGCTTGGATAGCGGCTGGAACATCACAATTTCATCAATGCGATTCAGAAATTCGGGGCGCAACGCTTTCTTCAACATATCGCTAACCTCTGTTTTGGTGCGCTCAAACACCTCTTCATCGTTGTATTTTCCCTGATCTGCATAGTTTTCTTGTATAATGTGCGATCCGATGTTGGAGGTCATAATGATAATGGTGTTCTTAAAATCGGCAACCCGCCCTTTGCTGTCGGTCAATCTGCCGTCGTCTAATACTTGCAGCAGAATGTTAAGAATATCGGGGTGTGCTTTTTCAATTTCATCGAACAGAATTACAGAGTATTGCTTGCGGCGTACTTTTTCGGTGAGTTGCCCGCCCTCGTCGTATCCCACATATCCGGGAGGAGAGCCTATCAGTCTTGATACTGAGTGCGCTTCCTGAAACTCACTCATATCCAAGCGTATCATCGCATCTTCGGTATTAAATAGGTATTCGGCTAATGTTTTGGCTAACTCGGTTTTTCCTACGCCGGTAGTTCCCAAAAAAATAAACGACCCGATAGGGCGCTTGCTGTCTTGCAGTCCGGCGCGGCTTCTGCGAATGGCATCTGCAATAGCAATAATCGCCTCGTCTTGTCCCACCACGCGCTTGTGCAGCTCCTCTTCCAAATGCAGTAGCTTCATCTTTTCGCTTTGCATCATCTTAGTAACCGGAATACCTGTCCAGCGGGCAACCACTTCGGCAATATCGTCTGTCCCCACCTCTTCGTCAATCATGGCACCATCGGCTTGCAAGTTGTTCAATTCCAATTGCAACTTCTCAATCTGTTCTTCAGTATCTTTAATAATTCCGTAGCGCAGTTCTGCCACGCGCCCATAGTTGCCCTGCCTTTCCTGTTCCGCAGCTTCTAATTTATAGTGTTCAATATCCGCTTTCCTCTTTTGGATACCTTCTGCTACCTCTTTTTCTGCGTGCCATTTGGCGTACAGTGCGTTGCGTTCTTCCTGCAGATCGGAAACGGTTTTGCTCAACTGCTCTAATTTTTCTGGGGTGTTTTCATTTTTAATCGCCTCGCGCTCAATTTCTAACTGCCGTATTCTTCTATCCAACTCATCTAACTCTTCCGGCATGGAATTGATTTCCAATTTCAACTTTGAGGCAGCTTCATCAATTAGGTCAATCGCTTTGTCGGGAAGTTGGCGGTCGGTAATATATCTTGAAGAGAGCTCAACTGCCGCCATAATTGCTTCATCGAGAATGCGCACCTGATGGTGTGTTTCGTAACGCTCTTTCAATCCGCGAAGAATAGAAATGGTGGAGTATTTATCCGGTTCTTCTATTTTTACGGGTTGGAAGCGGCGCTCTAAAGCTTTATCTTTTTCAAAATATTTTTGATATTCATTTAGAGTTGTAGCGCCTATTGAGCGGAGTTCGCCGCGTGCGAGGGCAGGTTTCAGAATATTTGCAGCATCCATGGCGCCTTCGCCGGTTGCGCCTGCACCCACCAATGTGTGAATCTCATCAATAAAGAGAATAATCTCCCCGTTCGATTCAATGACCTCTTTGATAACATTTTTCAGACGCTCTTCAAACTCGCCTTTATACTTAGCACCGGCAATGAGTGCGCCCATATCTAAGGAGTATAGTTTTTTGGTTTTCAGATTTTCTGGAATATCGCCGCTCACTAATCGGTGTGCCAAGCCCTCAGCAATGGCGGTTTTACCAACCCCTGCCTCGCCGATAAGAATAGGGTTGTTTTTGGTTCTGCGCGACAAAATCTGCAACACACGGCGAATCTCCTCATCGCGCCCAATTACAGGATCGAGTTTTCCTTTACGCGCAGCGTCGTTCAGATTAACAGCGTACTTATTCAACGAGTTATAAGATTCCTCGCTGCTGTCGTCGGTAACTTTGTTGCCTTTGCGTAAATCAATAATAGCAGTTTTAATCCCTTTTTCACTAATGCCCGCATCTTTCAAAATTTTGGCGGCGTTGTCGTTAGACATATATATTCCAAAGAGCAGGTGTTCCAACGAAACAAAGTCGTCGCCCAGTTCGTTACTAAAAACAATCGCTTTTTGAATTGCCGTATTCACAGCCGGTGAAATATAGATGTCGTTACCGTTGCCTTTTGCCAACGATTGTATCTCTTTTTCAACTATTTGCAGAATCATTTTAGGATTGGTATCCAATTTTTTAAGCAGAAAGGGTATCACATTTGCATCAATTTCTATCAGTGCTTTCAAAATGTGAAGTGTTTCCAAGCGCGCCTGTTTGTGGCTATGCGCAATCAACTGTGCCTGCGCAAATGCTTCCTGAGATTTGAGGGTAAGGTTGTTGAGGTTCATTTTATTAGTGATTAATGGTTAGTTTATAAAATTTTTTTGGCAAAAAGAGTGCCAAAGATTTAACCATATATTGGCATTATTTTGATTTGGCAATAAATTGCGAAAAGGAATTAAAAAGATGGCGCAGAACCAAAAAAGAGCAGTTAATCAACCGAGCGAATACGTGGTGGGAAGAATTACTCAATGACTAAGATAATAGCATCTCAAATTTTCTCTTAACCAATTATTCAGCTTTTGTTTTTTCTGTTCAGAAAAAAATGTAAATTTGCAATCCATTTGTAAAAAATGCAAGTTTCTGATTTAAAAACATTTTAAACCACTATTCATGAATATTACCCATAATGCAGCAGACAGAAATGTTCAAAAACTATGTATTGAAGTTCACAAAACCGATTACATTGAAAGTGTAGAAACCGCTTTAAAAAAACACAGAAAAACAGCGCAAGTGCCTGGATTCCGAATCGGAAACGCCCCTATGGGTTTGATAAAGAGAAATTACGAGAAACCATTGATTGCCGAAGAGGTTAATAAAATAGTAAGCGAAAATCTCTATGGCTTCTTTGAAAAAAATAGTATCAATATCATGTTTGAACCCATGTTGATAGAGGAAGAATCAACTATTGATTTTGAAAAGAAAGAGGAGTTTATTTTTGCTTTCGAATTTGCAGTTCAACCCGAATTTGAGATAGATTTCGCGGCATTACCCCTAATAAGAGCTTTTAAAATTAAAGCATCTGATACTGAAATTGAAGATTATATCACACAAATTAGAAAACGACACGGCGACTATATTAATCCTGAAACTATTGAAGATGACGATTATATTACCGCAAAATGGGGAGATGAAGGGCAAGGGTTTTTCTTTATTAAAGATTTAACTGAAAATTGTAAAGACAAATTTCTTGGTAAAAAAATGGAGGATACAATTCATGTTTCTTTTAATGAGATGTTTACATCTAAAGAAAATCTGAAAAAATTCTTGAAGTTCTCTGATGATGATTTTGATGAAAGTAGTGTGGGTGAGGCAGAATTGATAATTGTCTCAATTGGTCGCGTAAACTTAGCTGAAATGGACGATGAGTTCTTCAAAAAAGCATTTCCTGATGGAAGCATAACTTCAGTAAAAGAGTTTGAAAAAAATGCAGCCCAACAGATTGAATTGCAATGGAAACAGGAAAGCGATAGAAAATTTATGAACGATGCAATCACTTTACTGACACAAAATAGTGAGATGGATTTACCCGAAGATTTTATTAAACGATACATTCTTAAAAACAATGAAGAGATTACTGAAGAAAAATTAAACAATGAGTGGAAGCAGTATTTGGAATCGTTTAAATGGCAGCTAATAGAGGGTAAATTAGGAAAATATGGAAATATTGAAGTTAAAATTGAAGATGTTAAAAATCATATTCGTAATTTCTACTATCAAAACTACTTCATGCAGTTTAATTTGGCAGACGTAGAAGAGCGTTTAAACCAATTGGTGGAAGAAGCGCTTAAAGATAAGAAACAGGTAAAACAACTTTACGACCAATTGTTTGATACTAAGGTAATGGAGTTGTTGCAATCTAAAATGAATATTGAAGAGATAACCGGAGACTTCAATCAGTTTATTACATTTATGACAGGCAAGAAAGAGGCAGAACTTCGATCACACTCAGTTAAAGAAGACAGAAAGCAGAAAACAGAAAGCAAAGAGGGGGAAGAGAAACCTAAAAAGACAAGGCGCTCACCGGCGAAAAAACAAAGTAGTGATTAGATGATTAGATGATTAGATGATGAGATGATAAAAAGATAAAAGGATAAAAAGATAAAAAGATAAAAAGATAAAAGGATAAAAGGATAAAAGGATAAAAAGATAAAAGGATAAAAGGATAAGCTTTAAACCTTAGATTTTAAATATTTAAACTATAGAATAATGAGATCAGAATTTCAAAAATATGCAGTAAAGCATCACGGTATTAGCAGTTTACGCTTGGAGCAGTATCAGTCTATTGCCAAAAATTATTTAACGCCCTATATTATTGAGGAGCGTCCGATGAATATTACACAGTTGGATGTTTTTTCTAGATTGATGAAAGACCGCATTATTTTTTTGGGAGTTCCCATTTATGATGATGTGGCGAATATCATTCAGGCGCAGTTGTTGTTTTTAGAGTCTCAAAATGCGGATCAGGATATTCAAATCTATATCAATTCGCCCGGTGGCAGTGTATATGCGGGTTTGGGCATTTACGATACTATGCAATATCTAAAGCCCGATATTCATACTATTTGCACCGGCATATCTGCATCTATGGCAGCAGTATTGCTATGTGCGGGCACCAAAGGAAAACGTTTTGCGCTTCCCCATTCCCGTATCATGATCCACCAGCCGATGGGAGGCACGCAAGGGCAAGCCTCCGACATTGAAATCGAAGCACGAGAAATTCAAAAACTAAAGAAAGAGCTATACGAAATCATCGCAAAACATAGCGGCAGAACTTACGAAGAGGTATGGAAAGACAGCGACCGCGATTACTGGATGGTTGCCGCAGAAGCCAAAGAGTATGGAATGATTGATGAAGTACTGAAAAGAAAGTAAAAGTCAATTAAAAAAACATAAAATTCATTTCTTTATTATCAAGCCGAAAGATCCATGGAAATATGCCCAAGATAGTCTCCATAATCCTCCCCTGCAGGAACGAAGAAAAATACATTGAATCTTGTATTAAGTCTTTAATTAACAATCAATCGGATAATTTTCAATTAGAAATTATTGTGGTTGATGGAATGAGCAACGACAAAACCGTTGAAATTGTTCGAAACTATATCCGGCGATTCTCTTTTATTAAACTGTTGCAAAATCCTAAAAAAACAGTTCCGTATGCTATGAATTTGGGAATCGCTCAGGCAAAGGGAGATTTTATTGTTCGTGCAGATGCCCACGCATTGTACCCTGAAAACTATGTTTCAACACTTGTTACAAAACTTATGGAATTAGACGCTGATAATGTAGGCGCTACATGGGAAACCGATGTTTTAATAAAAAATAACAAAACACTTGCAATTAAAGAAACAGTTTCCCATCGCTTTGGCGTAGGAAATGCACTCTTTAGATTAGGTATTGACAAAATTACTCCTGTTGATACCGTTCCTTTTGGATGTTTCAGAAAATCTGTTTTTGATAACTATGGACTATATGACCTCCGCTTATCCCGTAATCAAGATATTGAATTGAATAAGAGAATTTTAAGGGGTGGTGGAAAAATCTATCTCCTTCCCGACTTAAAGTGTGTGTATTACGCCCGCGAAACTTTTTCTGCTATTGCTAAAAACAATTATTACAACGGATTCTGGAATATTCTTACAGTAAAATTTACTAAAAAAGTATCCTCTTTATCTTTACGACATTTTGTGCCGCTTTGTTTTATTTTATCGTTATTACTTCCTATTCTGATAGGTTTTTTTTATAAACCTGCCGTTTGGATTGCTACATCCTCACTTATTTTGTACTTTAGTTTTTTAACTATTATTAGTATAAGATTAGCCATTCAGAAAAAACGCCACCTCTTTTATTTGTTTTGGAGTTTTATTACTTTGCATTTTTCATACGGAACCGGATCATTGGCAGCTCTTTTTTATTTTTCACATATCAAACAGAAGAGATTATGAGTAATATTGAAGAAACCTATAAAAAGGAGATCGCTTCGTATCTAAACACCCATGAGAGTAGAATTTTTCTGTATTGGAAGGGGCGTGTAGCGTTGTTTGCCATTTTAAAAGCGATGGGTGTTGGAAAAGAAGATGAGGTAATTTTACCTGCCTTCACTTGTGTAGTAGTTTCTAATGCCATCCTTTATATAGGTGCAAAACCGGTTTATGTGGATATTGATTTATTCACTTTCAATTCTCGTTTTGAAGATATTAAAAACGCTGTGACGCCTCGCACAAAAGTTATAATCTGTCAAAATACATTTGGTTTAAGTTCCGATATTGAAAATATTACATCATTTGCAAAAGAGGAAAATATTTTCACAATAGAAGATTGTGCGCATGGTTTTGGAGGCAACTACAATCAAAAACCAAATGGAACATATTGCGATGCAGCCTTTTACTCTACACAATGGAATAAACCCTTTTCAACAGGTACCGGTGGTTTTGCACTCATTAACAACAAAAATCTTTTAACCCCCATTAAAATAGTTAATAACGATTTAGTTAACCCTTCGTTGAAACAGAAAATCTCTTTACGACTCTTGTATTTTGTTAGAGAAAAACTATTAAAAAAATATACCTATTGGGGTTTACTAAAACTTTACAGGTTTTTAAGCAGGAAAAATCTGATTTTGGGTTCTTCATCCGGAGAAGAGATTAATTCTGCTGAAATGCCTCCAAATTATTTTATGAAACTGTCTAAGGTACAGATTAAAAAAGGGATACAGAACATTCATTTCCTTCCCGAAACCTTAGCAGTACGCAAAAAGAATGCGCAAATCTATACTGAGTATTTGATGAAAAACCATAAAAACCACGTTCATTTTTCCTTGTTTGACGATCATTCATTTTTGAAATACCCTTTATTAATTGAGAACCGAAGGGAGATATTTCGTTTGGCTGAAAAACTTAAAATAGAGCTAGGAGATTGGTTTAAAAGCCCGTTACATCCCATTCAAAAAGATTTTGAACGATGGCGGTTGGATCCTTTATTTTTTCCTAATGCAGTTTTGGCAGGGGAGCGTATGATCAATCTTCCTACAAACACAAAAGATACAAATGAAGTACTTCGCCTATTAGTTGTTTACTATGACAAATTTCCCGATTGAGGCGTTTACAAACTGAATGGAGTTTGAATAGTTTATTAAAGATTCAACAACCTTTTTTCTTGGTACTTGATTCAGGTTTAGTTTGGAGGGTTTCTTATAGAGCGTTAATTCATTATTCATAGGCGATATTATTCGTTTTTAACAAATAGAAAAACGCCTATTAAAATTAATTATTGCAAATAAGCGAAATAAAATATGGTAATTTGATTATGATATGATTACATGTTTCTCTTTAATCAACTTTCTAAGATTGATTAAAGCATATCTCATTCTTCCTAAAGCGGTATTGATGCTCACGCCTGTAATTTCTGCAATATCTTTAAAGCTAACATCATCATAGATTCGCATTTCAAGCACTTCGCGCTGTTCTTCAGGAAGGTATTGCACTAAATTTTTAACATCACTATAGATTTGTTCTGTAATAATTTTTTGTTCTACAGAAGGATCTGTGCCATTAAGCACGTCAAAGATATTGAAGTCGTTGTTCGATTCAAAGACAGGCATACGTTGCACTTTTCTATAGTAATCAATTTTAAGATTATTTGCAATACGCATTACCCATTGCAAAAATTTTCCTTCTTCCTTATAATTATCAGATTTAAGAGTATTAATTACTTTAATAAAAGTATCTTGAAAAATATCTTCTGCCAATTCCCTGTTTTTTACCGACATAAGGATATACGAAAAAACTTTTTTCTGATGTCTGTTAATTAAATGTTTTAGGGCAACTTCATCACCATCAATATAACGAGTAATTAACTCATTATCGGTTAACGCAATCGATTTCATAATCATTTTTTTTGTTACTGGAATTTGATAGTAGAAATTTATTCGATAACGATCCTCCTATTATTTTTGATGAATTAAAATGACGGCGCAAATATATATTAACTTTAATGTAAAATCATCATTTATTAAAAAAAAATATTAATTGATTTATGTTATTGTTTTTCAGTCAAATAAAATTTTTTAATAGGATAAATATAGTTCTATCTGTTTATATTCAATAAAAACAAGTTTAATTAATTTTCACTTTTTTGTCAAAATCTCTGCAAATAATAGAAGAATAGGGTGTGGTATTCAAGCTTGCATACTCATTTTTCAAATACTTAAAATAACCATAGCAAGCAATCATGGCGGCATTATCTGTAGTAAGCGGCAATGGAGGAATAGTGATGCGTAGGTTGTATTTATCAGCCAATTCTGTCATTTTTTTTCTCAGTTCTGAGTTTGCAGCCACTCCTCCTGACAATGCAAAATTGGTGCATGGGTATATTTTCAATGCTTTTTCCATTTTTTCTGTTAGTGATTTGATGATATGAAACTGAATGGAAGCTGCCAGATCGTTCAAATTTTCTTCAATAAAATTGGGATTCTCTTTTAATCGGTCTCTCACAAAATAGAGAAACGATGTTTTTAGTCCGCTAAAACTGAAATCTAAATGGGGAAGTTTAGCAATAGAAAAAGTAAACCGTTTTGGATTTCCTTGTTGGGCGAGTTTGTCAATAACGGGTCCTCCCGGATAGGGAAGTCCCAATATTTTAGCAGCCTTATCAAATGCTTCACCTGCTGCGTCATCAATTGTTTTTCCTAGGATTTCCATATTAAAATAGTCGTGTATCATTAATAACTGTGTATGTCCTCCGGAGACTGTTAAGCATAAGAAAGGAAATTCGGGTTTTGGTTTATTCTCTTCCGTATCTAAAAAATTAGCCAGCACGTGTGCTTGCAAATGGTCAACCACAATTAACGGGATGTTCAAACTCATTGCCATTCCTTTGGCAAATGCGCTTCCCACTAACAGCGAGCCGAGCAGACCGGGTCCGTTGGTAAAAGAGATGGCAGAGATCTTCTCTTTGTCTATTCCGGCTCTTTTTAAAGCAGTATCTACAACCGGAATGATATTTTGTTGGTGCGCCCGAGAAGCTAATTCCGGCACAACACCGCCATACTCAGCATGAATTTTTTGTCCGGCAATTACATTAGACAATATCTTAGTGCCGCAAATTACAGCAGCCGAAGTGTCATCGCAAGAAGACTCTATACCAAGAATGTAAGGAGAGATAGCCATTTTATATGTTCAAATTTAATGATAATTTCATATTCAAAACGAATATTGTTTTTTATTTTTGGAAGTGCAAATAAACATATTTATTACGTATTATTTCAATCTGTTTCTAAAAAAATATATTTTTGCACTTAAAAATTATTCTCACTCATGAAGAAATTTCTATTATTAACTTTTCTAATAGCGCTTTTAGCCTGTTTCTCTTGTCGGTCAAATAAATACGAAGACCTTCCTCCTGCTTTAGCCGAGTTGTGCAGGAAAATTGACAAAACCCCAAAAAATAGCGACCTCTACCAGCAACGCGCAGAATACTATTATAGAAACCATAAAATTGATAAAGCATTGGCAGATATATTGCAAGCTATTAAATTAGATGACTCTAATTCTTCTTATTATGTTACATTAGCAGATATTTATCTTTCTAAAACAGAAACAGATTTAGTGGAGGAAAAGTTGAAAAAGGCAATCTCCATTGATAATAATAATGAAGCATACTTAAAATTAGCAGAGTTGTATTTATATCAATTTATGTACACTGAATGTGATGAAATATTAGAGACTGCTATCCGTTTGAAGCACCATAATCCCAAAGCATTTTTAACAAAAGCTTATTTGTTAAAAGAAAAAGGAGACACCACGGGCTGGCTTAGAATGATGCAATTGGTAATAGATCAGGACCCAAGAGAGGTGATTGCCTTTTCTGCCTTGGCTTTCTTTTTTCAAGAAAAATTAGACCCATTGGCTATCAGCTATTACAGAAATGCTTTAGCGATAAAACCTAACGACAAGATATTAAACTATAATTTAGGGAAACTCTATCAGGATTTAGGCGAATTGGAGTTGGCAAAAGAGCAATACCAATACTTGCTTGCCATAGATCCTTACAGCTACCCTGCTTATAACAACTTGGGATACATTGCTTTTTATTTTGAAGACAATTTTGAGGAAGCGATCCGTTACTATAGCAAAGCTATAGAACTCGACTCCTCTTATTTTCAAGCTTGGTGCAACAGAGGGCTTGCTTATGAATATATGGACGACTACCAAAATGCGCGTGCAGATTATTTGAGGTGTTTAAAGATAAATCCACACTATGAAAATGCCATCAATGCGTTAAACAATTTAGATGCAAATAAAAAATAATCATGCTAAACCCAAATTTAGACGCTTCTAATGGGCGCTTATCTGCAGCCGAAAAAGAGTTTGAACGTACGGTTCGTCCTTCCGACTTTGCCAATTTTTTCGGGCAAGAGCAGGTAATTGAAAACATTGTAGTTTTTGTAAAAGCAGCCAAAGGAAGGAAAGAGGCGTTAGATCACGTACTACTTCATGGTCCTCCAGGGTTGGGAAAAACCACTCTTTCACACATTATTGCCAATGAGATGGGGGTAAATATGAAAATTACTTCGGGTCCCGTAATTGATAAACCCGGCGAATTAGCAGGATTGCTCACCAATTTAGAACCACACGATGTGCTCTTTATTGATGAAATTCACCGCCTCTCGCCTGTGGTGGAAGAGTATTTGTATTCCGCGATGGAAGACTATAAAATTGACATTATGATTGACTCCGGTCCTAATGCAAGAAGTGTACAAATCTCATTAAACCCTTTTACGTTGGTGGGTGCAACCACACGCTCAGGGCTGCTAACTGCGCCCTTGCGTTCGCGTTTCGGAATCAATCTGAGACTTCATTATTATGATGCACAAACGCTCGCACGAATCCTCAAACGATCTGCAGGAATACTCGGTATTCTAATGACCGAAGAGGCAGGTTTTGAAATTGCGCGCCGAAGTCGCGGAACCCCACGTATTGCAAATCTTTTACTACGCCGAGTGCGCGATTTTGCCCAAATTAAAGGAGACGGCACCATTACCTACGAAATTACACAAGTAGCACTCAGCGCTTTAAATGTAGATGCACATGGATTGGACGAAATGGATAATAAAATCTTGCAAACAATTATTGAAAAGTTTAAGGGAGGGCCGGTTGGGCTTACCACTATTGCAACCGCTGTGGGTGAGGATGCCGGTACTATTGAAGAAGTATATGAACCGTTTCTTATTCAAGAAGGATTTCTTATGAGAACACCCCGTGGACGGGAAGCCACTGAAAGCGCTTACATACACCTCGGAAAAACATGTCAATCAAATATTCATACATTATTTATTTAAAAACTAAGTTATGAAAAAAGTTCTTCTCTTTATTTTAATCTTATCCTGCTGCGGATTTGTAGCAGCACAAAAACAAACACCGGATAAAAAAGCCAAAACCTCTTCAACCCGAGATGCTAAAAATGTATTCTTCCAATTATCTTTCGGACCAACAATAGACTGGTTTGCACCTACTGCAGAGAAGTTAGATAGAAATAAAGCAAAAGCAGGATATGTTGCCGGTATTGGAATTGATGTAAATATAACTCCAAAAAAAGTTTTGTATTTTTCCACAGGAGTATTAGTTAGATACTTACAAGGCGAATTGGCGTTTGAAAACTTATATGTTTTAAGCAACTTAGTGCTATTTGACACCCTGATTATTAATACGGCAAGAACCTATCAAACTACATACCTGACCATTCCTACCGGAATTAAAGTTCGAACACCGCTTGCTAAAAAATGGATCTTTTTGGGAACTTTTGGATTCCATCATAATTTTAGAATATCAGGAAAACAATTTGATAATTTTTCCCTTCCGGGAGTAGATGACGAGTATTATACTACCACAAAAAAACGAAAAAATCAAGACGCGGCATTGTTTGCAGAATCAGGATATATTGGATTGGGATTTGAGTATTTATTAGGAAACAACACCCGCGTTTCTACCAATGTAAATTACGGCTGTCAGTTTAATTACTTCAATAAAAATGCAAAAAATAATGTTTCCGGTGATCAGTTTAAATCAATTGTACACTCTTTGCACATTGTTGTCGGGTTTTTGTTTTAATTACTACTCAAACAACGAAACCGTTCCATAACTCGCCTCTATTTTTACTGTTTTCCCTGATTCTTGATTTTTTCCGTACAATCCTTTCATTTGAACAGAAGAACTTTCTGCCCTAAATATGGCCTCGTTTAATCTAATATCATCATTTTTAAATTTTGTATATCTCCCATTATAATCAAACATAAAAGATTGATTTTTAGGAATATTAAGCAAAATATTACTATAAGAAGATAAAAGAGTAATATCTGTAAAAGATTCTAAAACCTCATCAATATTAATTTTAGAGTAGGAAAAACTTCTAAAAACACAAGATTTACCTAAAGAACTAATACTAAGAGTTCCATATCTCATAGTACCTTCAATTTCATCTATCTGCTTATTAATAAAAATCTTATCGTAACAGGAAGAAATGTTTAATATTTTAATTATATCAAAATGTATCGTACAATATTTCGAATCTAATTTAAGGATTTCTACTTCGTGCACATTTCCCTTTGCATAATTCGCTTCCATGGAAAGATGACTTACCTTTCTCATATTAAACTTCCCATAGCGGATAATAATTCTGTTATTGTTACCATGTAAATTGTCAATATCCAAATTCCCATATTTAATATCTATTTTGTTACTATTACCCAACAAATTTTCTGCAAATAGATTTCCGTAAGTAATATTTGCCTTAAAATCATTATGGGCATTTATCAACTCAACATTACCATAACGTGTGGTTATATCTAAGAAAATATCTTTAGGAATTTTTACTAATAGATTGATTTCATAATTGTCAGGTAAATTACAGCTACCTCTTTTCTTTCCCGAATAGGACAATGATAAATGGTAAGAAACCCTTTTTCCAAATTGTTTTTGGGTTAAATCGAGACCCTCTAACAATTTTTCCATCTCTTTTTCGGTGGCTTTTTTCAAGGTAATTGTAGTAGTAAAATCCACTTCATTTTTATCCCATTCTTGAAAAACAACCGTTGTATAGTTGGTATTTACCTCCACAAGGTCTTTAGAATTCACAATGAAGTTTTTAGTAAATACTTTTGTTTGAGTATCTGTTTTTTGTTTTTGGGCAAACAGTTCGCCTGCGGATAGAAAACAGAAAGCAGAAAGCAGAAGGCTGATGATGATAATGTTTTTTTTCATAATAAATATTTTTTGAATTTTTAAATCTTAAATCTTTAAATCTTAAATCAACTCCTGCATACCGTTCTCATGTACTGAACTGCCTCAATTTTAATAGTATATATTTGTTCAATATAATAGAGTTGTTTTTCAACAGGTAGAAAGGCGAGTTCATCTTCGGGGAGGTTATTTTTTTGAATTTCGGCAATTTCATTTTTCATTTGTGCATAACAAGCCAGAGTTTTTATCTCTGCAATTTCGGCATCTAATTTTGTTTGGTAAGATTTTATAACCTCTTGAACCTCTTCTGTAAAAGGGGATTCGGCTAAATAATCATTGTTTTGACCGTAAAAGAGGAAAACCGGCAACGCTACCAGCAGCGCCACCGAGGCAGCAATAGAAATATAACGGATATGTTTTCTGCGTTTTATTTTTTTATTTTGAAGGAGCAGTTTAGAAAAAAACCGCGCTTCATGGTTTTGAATAAGTTGATTTGAATGATTCATTTTTGTAAGTTTATATATTTTAAATTAACCACTAACCACCAATTACTTTTTCTCGTAGTTTTTTTATTCCTCTCACATATTGCGATCTCGCACTCGAAGCGTTGATATTCAATTTTTTTCCTATTTCTTCAAATGGTATTTCTTCAAAGATGCGCAGGGCGATTACCATTCTGTAGCCTTCGGGGAGCGTGTCTAAATGTTGCAGAACTGTTGATTGAAACAGTTCAGTTTCTTCCATATCTTGTTCTTCTTCTTCTTCTTGTTCGGTAAGAGACTCATCATCAACAAACACTATATTTTGCTTTTTTCTGAGAAGATCGATACTCTTATTTACTGCGATTTTATTGAGCAACTTTTGCATTGCTTTTTCATCTCCTCGAAAAGAACCGATATTTTGAAGCATTTTTAGCATCACATCTTGCATGATCTCTTCGGCTTGTTCTGCATTTTTCAAAAGTGCATAACTACGCTGAAACACTTGTTGATAGAACATTCTATAAAATGCCATTTGAGCTTGTGGAAGCAGTTTTTTACATTGTGCTATGATTAATTCAAATGGCATTTTATAGCTGTTTTTACGTTTAGATAACGCAAAAATCGAAAAAAAGCTGCATAAAAATATAAAATGGTATTACATTTTTGCAGATTATTATTGGGAGTTACATTTTTGATAAATGTGCAAGCAACCTCACATAGGTTTCGCTCATTTCTATTCCACGACGTAAAAACATTGCCCTTTCCGATTCTAATACGCTCTCAATCGCATTATTAGTATAGCCTTTGGCGCGGTTTCCCATGGAAAAAGAGGGGATAAAACTGCGATGAAAATCTGCACCAAACAAGTTGCACCCTACACCAACCACTGTTCCTGTATTGAACATGCTCCCGATACTGCACTTGGAGTGGTCTCCCATCATGAGTCCGCAAAATTGCAGACCTGTTTTTTTGTAAGTTTTTGATTCATAGTCCCATTGTGCCACTTCTTCGTAATTATTTTTCAAGTTTGAGGCGTCACTGCCGGCACCAATATTGCACCACTCGCCAATTACGGCATTGCCAAGATAACCATCGTGCGCTTTATTGGAATATCCAAACATTACCACGTTATTGATCTCTCCGCCCACTTTACAATAAGGTCCAATAGTAGTTGCGCCGTAAATTTTTGCGCCCATCTTCACCCCCGACCCTTCCAATAAAGCAACCGAACCGCGAATACAACTGCCTTCCATTAGTTCTACATTTCTTCCGATATAAACAATACCCGTTTCGCAATTAATAATAGTGCCCTCAATTTTTGCCCCATCTTCTATAAAAAGATTTTTAAGATCTCCAATGAGTTTGTTTGAAGCACTTAAAGGTGCGCTCTTTCTATTTTTAGTAAACTCTTTATAGTCTTTAAAAAGGATTTCACTGTTTAAGGAAAAAATATCATGTTTGGCATTAATGCTTTTAAATTCATCGAGATAAACAATAGTTTTAAAATTTTCCAATGCGGTAAACGCTTCAAAACCTCCCACCCGCAAAGCCAGCACACGGTTTTGGTTATCTTTCAAAACCTCTCCAATACATAGGGTTTTAATAGCCTCTACAAGTGCTCGATCAGGCAGCAGGTTTCCTGCAATGAAGAAATTATCATCAGCAATCATACAGGGAAAGAGTTCCGTTAAATAGTCGTGAGTAAAGTAAGAGTATTGGTTTTTTTTAAAGGCGCGTTCCCATTTCTCGCGAATCGTAGTAATTCCGATTCTAATTTCTGCCAAGGGGCGGGTGAAAGTAAAAGGAAGCAAATGATCTCTTGCGTGGTTGTCGAATAAAATGATATTCATAGCTTTTATATAATAAAAATTGAGACCTTCTTTTGAAAAGCCTCAATTTAGAACGATATTTTGTAAGATTTAGTTTTTCTTGTCTAAATGTTTTGCATATTTGCTGCGGAATTTATCCACGCGACCTGCGGTGTCAACCAATTTCATCTTTCCGGTGAAGAAAGGGTGCGAAGTATTGGATATTTCAAGTTTGATGAGCGGGTATTCTTTTCCATCTTCCCAAACGATGGTGTCTTTGGTTCTTACTGTGGACTTGCTCAGGAAGGCATATTCGTTCGACATATCTTTGAAAACCACAGTTCTATACTCTTTTGGATGGATCTCTTTTTTCATTTTTTAGGATTTTTGAATTAGGGCGGCGAAAATAAATTTTTTTTTAAAATAAATGTGTATTATGCAACAATTAATCAGGGCAAACGCATTAAAATATTTTTATCTTATAGTTAGCATTTTGGATATTTGAGAAGTTAAAAACCTCATTTTCAGCCTAATTATTAACGCAACAACCTTCTATGATGCACTCGGAATTTTCGGCTCACTTTTAACATACTTTAACATTTTTGTTTTCATATAATTTAATTTATTACTTTTGCACTCAGGAAGTTGAAGAGGAAACAGGCTCTGCTGAGGAGCAACCTGTCAGCAATAGACTTTCTGTGTTACACTGTAACAATGTAATGTCCCCCAATTTTCGTACAGCGAGTTAAGACAAAAAAATCTTAAATTTGCATTATGAAAAGCAGAAGAAAATTTACAGCAGCCTTTA
>Ga0123353_10001253_pt1 | contig 31121 bp, 14 predicted proteins | sample TergutLab28metaG_3_FD_92763 | JGI IMG/M metagenome (GOLD analysis project Ga0123353, IMG submission 92763) | Labiotermes labralis P3 segment gut microbial communities from Petit-Saut dam, French Guiana - Lab288 P3 | ecosystem: Host-associated > Arthropoda: Insects > Digestive system > Gut ...
GGTCATGGTCCTGCGCAGCACGGTATATCCCGGCATCAGCGAGAAGATCAAGGCCTGGTTCGAGGAGCGCGGCAAGGAAATCCACGTGGCTTTCTGCCCCGAGCGCATCGTGGAGGGCAAGGCCATGGAGGAGCTGGAAACCCTGCCGCAGATCATCTCCTCCTTCAGCGAAAAGGGCCTGGCCGCCGCCAGGGAGCTTTTCGGCGTTTTGACGCAGGACCTCGTCGAGGTCGCGCCCATGGAGGCCGAGCTGACCAAGCTGTTCAACAACGTGTGGCGCTACATCCAGTTCGCCACGGCCAACCAATTCTATATGATCGCCAACAACTACGGGTTGGATTTTTACAACATCCACTACGCCATGACCCACAACTACGGGCGCGCCAAGGGCTTCCCGCGGCCGGGGCTGGCGGCGGGGCCCTGCCTGTTCAAGGACGCCATGCAGCTGGGCGCCTTCAACAGCGGGGATTTCTACCTGGGCCACGCCGCGATGCTCATCAACGAGGGCTTGCCCAACTATATCGTGAAAAAGCTCAAAGAAAAGCACGACCTGTCGCAGATGACCGTGGGCATCCTGGGCATGGCCTTCAAGGCGGGCTCCGACGACATCCGGGAGTCCCTGTCCTACAAGCTGAAGAAGATCCTGCAGGTGCAGGCGCGCCGGACCCTGTGCACCGACCCCTGCGTGCAGGACGACAGGCTCCTGCCCCTGGACGAGGTGATCGAAAACAGCGACGTCCTCGTCATCGCCACGCCCCACGGTGCCTATAAAACTATCGATCCGGCCAGACTGGAGGGCAAAGTCGTCGCCGACGTGTGGAACGTGCTCGGAGGGGGAGGCATTATCTGATGAAAATCCTGGTAACCGGTTCCGCGGGCTTCATCGCGGGCTACCTGGTGGATGAGCTGCTGCGCCGCGGCCACGAGGTGGTGGGCATCGACAATTACAGCAAATACGGAAAAGTCGAAAAGAGCTACGACAGCCACCCGCGCTACCACTTCACCGAGGGCGACGTGAAAGACGCCCCCCTGATGCGGGAGCTCATCGAGGACTGCGACCAGGCGATCGCCATCGCGGCAATGATCGGCGGCATCACGTATTTCCACGAGTACGCCTACGACCTGCTGGCCGAAAACGAGCGCATCACCGCAGCCACCTTCGACGCGGCGATCTGGGCGCACAAGCACAAGCGCCTGCAAAAAATCAACGTGCTGTCGTCCTCCATGGTGTACGAATCCGCCAGCGTCTACCCCACGCCGGAGGGCGAGCAGCAAAAATGCCCGCCCCCCTGCTCCACTTACGGGTTCCAGAAGCTGGCCTGCGAATACTTCGCCAAGGGCGCGTGGGAGCAGTACCAACTGCCGTATACGATCATCCGGCCCTTCAACTGCGTGGGCACCGGCGAGCAGCGCGCGAAAAACGGCCGGGAGATCCTCTCGGGCAACGTGAATCTGGCCATGAGCCACGTGGTGCCCGACCTGGTGCAGAAGGTGGCCCGGGGGCAGGACCCGCTGCACATCCTGGGCAGCGGGGACCAGGTGCGCCACTACACCTACGGCGGGGACCTGGCCCGGGGCATCCGCCTGTGCGTGGAAAGCGATCGGGCCGTCAACGAGGACTTCAACCTCTCCACGCCCGTTTCCACCACGGTCAAGGAGCTGGCGACGCTGATCTGGCGGAAAATCAACGGCGATAAGCCCCTCTCCTTCGTCAGCGACGAGCCCTTCGCCCACGATGTGCAAAAGCGCGTGCCCAGCGTGGAAAAGGCGCGGGCGCTGCTGGGCTTTTCCGCCGGCACGGATTTGAGCGCCACCCTGGACGAGGTTATACCGTGGATTCAGGAGCAGGTGCGGCTGGGGAATATATAATATGCTCGACATCGTCATCCCCGTCTACAACGAGGGGGGCAACATCAAAGCCCTGCTGGACCAGCTGGAAAGCCGGGTCCGGGCGGATAAGCGCGTGCTGGTGGTGTACGATTTCGAGGAGGACGACACGCTCCCCGTGCTGCGGGAAATCAAGGATAGCTACACTTTCGAGGTCGTCCCGGAGCGTAACCATTACGGCAGGGGCGTGCTCAACGCGCTGAAGTCGGGCTTCGAGGCCAGCACGGCGCCGGCGGTGCTGGTGGCCATGGCGGACCTGTCGGACGACCTGGGCGCGGTGGACCGCATGAAAGAGCTGCTGAACGCGGGCGCGGACGTGGTGTGCGCCTCGCGGTACATGCGCGGCGGGCGGCAGATTGGCGGCCCGGCCTTCAAGAAGCTGCTGTCCCGCGTTGCCGGTACCACGCTGCGCTATCTCATCGGCATCCCCACGCACGACATCTCCAACAATTTCAGGATGTACTCCCGCCGTGTGCTCGAGAGCTTCGAGGTGGAGAGCACGGGCGGCTTCGAGCTGGCCATGGAGCTCACGGTGAAGGCCTATGCCGCCGGCATGACGGTGGCGGAAACGCCCTCGGTGTGGCGCGAGCGCGTGGCTGGGGAATCCAATTTCAAGCTGTGGAAATGGCTGCCGAAGTACCTGCATTGGTACTGCTACGGGGTGAAAAACACCTGGTTCGGGGGGAGGCGCAAATGAACGTCGTATTGCTGTCCGGCGGCTCGGGCAAGCGGCTGTGGCCGCTTTCGGGCAACACAAGGCCCAAGCAGTTCCTGCCGCTGCTGCTGGACGAGCAGGGCGAACCGGAGTCCATGGTGCGGCGGGTCCTGCGGCAGCTGCGGGCGGCCCATCCGGGGGCCCGGGTATTCGTCTCGGCCAACGTGTCCCAGGCGGCGCTCCTGCGGGAGCAGCTGGGCGCGGTGGAGACCATCCTCGAGCCCGCGCGGCGCGACACCTTCCCCGCGGTGGCCCTGGCGGCGGCCTACCTCCGTTATGAAAAAAAGCTGGACGAGGACGAGGCTTTCCTCGTCTGCCCGATTGACGTCTTCGCCGGCGAAAAATATTTCGCGCTGCTGGCCGAGGTGGAGCGCCTGGCGGCTTCCGGGCAGCACGCGATCGGCCTGCTAGGCGCCGTGCCCACCTACCCCTCCGAGAAATACGGCTACATCCTGCAGGAGGGCGGCGCCGTGACCGGCTTCGTGGAAAAGCCGCCGCACGACCAGGCCGCCCGGCTGACCGCCCGGGGGGCCCTGTGGAACTGCGGCGTGTTCGCGCTGAAAATCGGCTATGTGCTGCGCCGCGCGGAGAGATACGCGTCCTTCGGCAGCTTCGAGTCGCTGTACGCGCAATACGATAAGCTGCCGCGCATCAGCTTTGACTATGAGGTCGTTGAGCGCGAGCCCTCCATCGGGGCCGTGGTGTACGACGGCCTGTGGAAGGACCTGGGCACCTGGAATACCCTCACGCAGGAGATGGGCGGCAGCGCCCTGGGCGGCCGTGTGCTGCTTTCCGAAGGCTGCGAAAACACCCACGTGCTCAACATGCTCGACCTGCCCGTCATCGCCCAGGATCTGCAAGATATCGTGGTGGTCGCGGGCCCGGATGGCATCCTGGTCAGCAGCAAAAACGCGCGGTCCTCCCTGAAAACGCTGGTGGAGGGGATGGAGGCCGCCATTTCCCCCTTGACATAATCGCGAAAACAGGGTATAATTTAAAGTATGGACGAGCCTGGAAGGTGTGTGAAGCAATGGAATCGCTGCGGAAATTCTACGCCGGGCGGCGTGTGTTCGTCACGGGGCACAGCGGGTTCAAGGGGGCGTGGCTGACGCAGACGCTGCTGCTGCTGGGTGCGCGGGTAACAGGTTACTCCATCGGCCCCCCCACGCGGCCGTCGCTGTTCGGGCTGCTCGGCCTGGAAAATGAGATGGACTCCGTTACGGGCGACATCCGCGATTTTGATACGCTCAAGGCCGCGTTCGATCAGGCAAAGCCGGAAATCGTGCTCCACCTGGCGGCGCAGCCCATCGTGCTGGAGGGCTACCGGGACCCCCGCGGCACCTACGAAACCAACGTGATGGGCACGGTAAACCTGCTGGAATGCGTACGCCATAGCGATACCGTAAGCAGCGTGGTGAACGTCACCACGGATAAGGTCTACCGCAACCCCGCGCCCGCGCGCGCCTGCCGCGAGGGCGACACCCTCGACGGCTTCGACCCCTACTCGAATTCCAAAAGCTGCTCCGAGCTGGCCACCGGCTGCTATGTGAACAGCTTTTTCGCGGCGGGCGGGCCGCCGGTATCCACCATGCGGGCGGGCAACGCCATCGGCGGGGGGGATTTCGCCGCCGACAGGATCATGCCGGACTGCGTGCGCGCGGCCATGGAGGGCCGCACGCTGGTGCTGCGCAACCCCGGGGCCGTGCGCCCGTACCAGCATGTGCTCGAGCCCCTGCTGGCCTACCTCCTGCTGGCCATGCGGCAAACACAGGGCCCCGCGCTGGCTGGGGCCTACAACGTTGGGCCGGGCGAAGGGGGCTGTGTGTGTACAGAGGATCTGGTGCGCCTGTTCCGGGAGGCCTACGGCGCGCCGGAATATATCGCGAAACGGGACGCGAACGCGCCCCGCGAGGCCGGTTTCCTGGCCCTGGACTGCTCGAAGGCGCAGCGCGCGCTGGGCTGGCGGGCCTCGCTGACGATAGGGCAATCGGTGGCGCTCACCGCGGAATGGACCCGCGCCTGGCTGGGCGGGGAGGACATCGGCGGGGTGACGCGCGGGCAGATAGAATGCTTTTTGCGCGAAAGGGGGATTCTATGAGCGGCATAGAAACGCCACTGGCGCCTGCGCCGGCCCCTTTTCGCCGCGGCAGGGCGCTGCTGGCGCCACCGGGGCTGCGCACAGCCGACACGATAGCGGTCGCCTGCATTATGCTTGCCTGCCTGTTTTTGCTCAGGAGCAGAAATGCGTATGAGGACCATACGCTGGTCTTTTCCCTGGCCTATCTGGACGGGCATGTTTTAGATTTTTTCCGCCACAATAAAGCTATGTTTGAGGAATACAGCATCGCCCCTGACCACCTGCAGCCCCTATACCTGCTTATCGCGCTATGGAACGTGCCCTTCAAGCTGATTGGCGCCATCGGCTACACCGATCTGGGCGTTTCCAGACCGACCCCCGCGCTGCTCATCTGGAACAGCCTGCTGCCGGTTGTATTTTTCGCGCTGTGCGCCATGGTTATTTATAAGATCGCGCGCCTGATCGCGCAGGACCAGGCCCCGGCAAAATGGGGCGTGTTCCTGTTTTTCTCAAGCCCGCTGGCCATATACAACGTTTTCATGGTGCCTGGCGACTACCTTATTTTCTGCCTGACATTCATGATGCTAGGCCTGCACGCGTTCCTGCGGCACAAACGCTGGCTTTTCGTTTTATGGTTCGCGCTGGCGTCGGTGTTCGAGTTTTACGCCCTCCTGCCCTTCATGCTGCTGCTGCTGCTGGACGAAAAGAAGCTGTGGAAGCTCCTGCGCGGCCTGCTGGCCGCCGCCGCGCCGGCCCTTGCCTGCGTTGCCCTTACGCTGTTGGACCCGGGCAGCGCGGTCGGTGAAAGGGCGCTGAAGATGCTGAAGAAATTCCAGGCCTTGCCGACGAGAATCGGGCCGATGATGACGCCCCTTTTTATTGTGCTGGCGTATCTTGCCGTATGCGTTTTCGCGTGGCTCAAGCGCGCCGGCAAAGACGGGCAGGAGCGCCAGAAATATGCCGTGCTGCTGCCGCTGGCCGCCATGTCGATGGTATTCATCTACATGGCCCAAAGCATGAAATGGGTCAGCCTGATGGCGCCCTGGCTGGCGCTGACCTTCCTGATCAGCCCCAGCGGGACATTCAGCCTGCTGTTCGAAACCGCGGGTACGGCGGCGGTGTTCCTGAAAGTGCTGTCTGCTAGCGCCCAGTTGCACCCGCCCCCGTCGTTTCGCCCCTATGCCGACGTGGTCACGCTGGTCTGGCTGCTGTCGCCGTTTTTCCTACAGCTTCTGGAGCGGAAAAAGATCACCTGGCCGGTGCCCGGCCTGTTCAAAAGCCAAGCCGGCTACGCCCGCCTGCGCTGCTATGGGGTTCTGGCCGTCTACTTGCTGCCCGTTGCGCTCGAGCGCGCCGGCGCCATCTGGTTCCCCGACGCGTTCACGAGGCTGTGCGACACCATTTCAGGGGGCGGCTGACGGAGGGGGGATTGTATGGGCATTTCCAAAAAACCGCGGGGACTTTTGCGCGGCGGCAGCGCGTTGCTCCGGCCGCCGCCGGGGCTGTGCTGGGCCGATATGCTCGCCATGGGCGGCATCATGGCCACCTGCTTCTTTCTGTTCCAATCGGCGGACCTTGATATCACCTCCAGCGTTTCCTACGCCTACCTGGAGGGGCATTTCCTCGATTTTTACAGCTATAACATGGCCGGCATCGCCTCCGTGTTCCACATCGACCTGGACTACCTTCAGCCCCTGCACCTGCTTTTCGCGGCCTGGAATATACCGCTGAAGCTCTTCGGGCTTACGGACCACGTGAAACAGGGCGAATACAAGCTCAGCTTCCCGGAGCTGGCCTGGACCAAGCTGCTGCTGGTGGCATTCCTCGCGCTGTGCTCTGTGGCCGTATATAAATGCGCGCGCCTGATCACGCAGGGCGACCACGGCCAGGCCAGGCTGTGCATGTTCCTGTTCGCCGCGAACCCGCTTACCATATACTCTATCTATTGGTTCGGCGGCTACGACATTTTCGGCCTGACCTTCACCATGCTGGGCCTGCACGCCTTTCTGCAGCGCAGGCACTGGCGGTTCGTGCTGTGGTTCGCGCTGGCCACGCCGTTCAAATTTTACGCCCTCATCGCTTTCCTGCCACTGCTGCTGCTGGACGAAAAAAACGTGTGGAAGCTCCTGCGCAGCCTGCTGGTGGCCGCCATGCCCACCCTGGCCTGCCTGCTTCTGACATTGCTGGACCCGGGCGCCACGCCCCTGGCGCGGCTGCGGCAGGTGCAGGGCTCCACGCTGGCCATCGGGTCGGGGATGTACCCCGCCATCCTGCCCCTGGCGTTTCTGGCCATCTGCCTTTTCGCGTATATGAAGCGCCCCGCCCACGAGCAGGAGCGCCAGAAATACGCCGTGCTGCTGCCGCTGGCCGCTATGTCGGCCCTGTTCGCCTGCATATTCTGGTATATGCAATGGCTGATCCTGCTGATGCCCTGGCTGGCGCTGGCCTTCCTGTTCAGCTCCAACAGGAAATACAGCCTTCTGTTTGACACGGCCACCGCGGCGCTGCTGTTTATCAAGACATTTCTGGTCTACGCCTGCTTCCCCCTGGCCGAGGAGGGCTTTCTGGTGGACCCAGGCAAGTGGGACCTGAGCCACACCCAGTATGTTCTCGGGAACTTCTGGGTGATCTCCCCGAAAGGTTACGGGCCTGTGCGGGCTTTTTTCCAGCCGGGCACCATCATGATCGGCAGGTTTATCCCCGTGGCGCTTTACCGCAGCCTCGACGCGCTGCTGCTGGTCTGCCTGTTTTCGCCGCTTATATTGCAGCTGATGTACCGGATAAAGGATACATGGCCCGCGCCAAAGCTGTTCAAGGCCGAGGGCGCTTACGTGCGCCTGTTCTGCTACGGGGGGCTGGCCTCGTATTTCCTGCCTGTTATGGCGGTAAGCGCCGGTTACACCTGGTTTCCCGATTGGACCGCGCGGATACTGGAGGCAGTTATGCGGTTCAACTGACAGTGCAGTGTTGCCAAAAACCGGAAGGGGGAATTCTATGGGCGCCGCAAAAAAACCGTGGGGTCTTCTGCGCCGCGGCAGCGCGCTGCTTACGCCGCCGCCGGGGCTGCGCCGGGCCGACATGATCGCCGTGGGCTGCATCCTGGCCACCTGCTATTTTTTGTTCCAGCTCGGGGACATGGACCTCGCCTCCAGCATATCCTACGGCTACCTGGAGGGGCACTTTATCGATTTTTACAGCTACAACATGTCTGGCATCGCCTCCGTGTTCCGCATGGACATTGATTACCTCCAGCCTATCTACCTGCTCTTCGCGCTCTGGAATTTGCCGCTGAAGCTCTTCGGCCTCACGGGCCACGTGGCCCAGGGCGAATATAAGCTCAGCGCCCCGGAGGTGGCCTGGACCAAGTTGCTGCTGGTGCTTTTCCTCGGGCTGTGCTCCTTCGTTATCTATAAAATCGCGCGCCTGATCACGCAGGACGACGGGCAAGCGCGGCTGTGCGGGTTCCTGTTCGCGGCCAACCCCATCAGCGTATATGTCACTTTCATCTTTGGCGGCTGCGAGATTTTCGGCCTGACGCTCATCATGTTGGGCCTGTACGCCTTCCTGCGGCACGACCACTGGCGCTTCGTGCTGTGGTTCGCGCTGGCGGTCCCCTTCAAATTTTACGCCCTAATCCCCTTCGTGCCGCTGCTGCTGCTGGACGAGAAGAATTTCTGGAAAATCCTGCGCGCCCTGCTCGTGGCCGCCGTGCCGACCCTGGCCTGCATGGGCCTGACGGCGCTGGATCCGGGCGTCACGCCACTGGCGCGCCTGAGCCAGATAGAGGGCTACTACCTGAACCTCGGGCCCACGATGTACCCCGCCATCCTCCTGCTGGCCTACCTCGCCATCTGCGTTCTGGCGTATCTGAAACGCACCAACGGCGACGAGCGGGAGCACCAAAAATACGCCGTACTGCTGCCGCTGGCCGCGATGGCGTCCCTGTTCTTTAGCGTATTCTGGCAGATGCAGTGGCCCATCCTGCTCATGCCCTGGTTCGCGCTGGCCTTCCTCTTCACCCCCAACAGGGTTTACAGCCTGCTGGCCGGCACCGGCACCTCGGTGACCCTGTTCCTGCGGATTTTCTTCATCTACTCCTTCATCCCGCCCCCTGCGGACGGCAGCTTCCTGGTGGACCCCGGTAAATTCGACCTGGAGAACAGGACGGCCTTCCTCGGGAATTTCTGGGTGTCGTCCCCGGAGAGCTACGGGCCCGTGCGGGCGTTCTTCCAGCCGGGCATCATGAGCGTGGGCAAGCTGATGCCCCTGTCGATCTTTGCCTGGCTCGACATATTGCTGCTGGCGTGCCTGCTGTCGCCCTTTTTGCTGGAGCTCATGTACCGGAAAAAGGATACGTGGCCCGCGCCGCGCCTGTTCAAAACCGAGACCGGGTACCTGCGCCTGTACTTCTACGGGGGCCTGGCCGCCTACCTGCTGCCCATCATAGCGGTGAGCGCCGTCTACGCCTGGTTGCCCGACCTGTTCCTCAGGATGCAGGAGGGCGCCGCGCAGATGAACGCCGCTTTCGTCAACTCGCCGGGCGGGGCGCACCACAGGCAGCTGCAATACAACGTGGAAGGGGTAAAACGATGAGCATTGCCGAAAAACTGCGGGGGCTTGCGCGCCGCGGCCGGGCATTGCTCGCGCCGACGGGGCTGCGCGCGGTTGACATGATCGCCATGGGCTGCATCATGGCCACGTGCTTCTTCCTGTTCCAATTCGGGGACCTGGATATCACGGTATACGGCTCCTACGGCTTTTTGGAGGGGCATTTTCTGGACTTCAACCGCTATAACGCGGATATTCTCAGCAATAGGGCCGGATTTGACAATTACTATCTCATGCCGATGTTCCTGCCTTTTGCCATCTGGAATATACCGATGAAGCTCCTTGGCCTCACCAGCCGCGCCGTGCCGGGCGACTTCAAACTCAGCACAGTGGAACTGGCCTGGAACAAACTGCTGCTGGTTATCTTCCTCGCGCTGTGTTCCATCGTCGTATACAAAATCGCGCGTTTCATCGCGGATGAGGGCGAGCAGGCAAAGCTGTGCGCGTTCCTGTTTGTCTCAAACCCGCTGACCATATACGTCATTTTTATTTTCGGCGGTTTCGATATTCTCAGCATGACATTAGTGCTGCTGGGCCTGTACGCTTTTCTCCGGCGCAGGCACTGGCAGTTTATCCTGTGGTTCATGCTGGCGGTGCCGTGCAAGTTTTTTGCCCTGATCCCCTTTATCCCGCTGTTGCTGTTGGGCGAAAAAAATATTTGGAAAATCCTGCGCGGCCTGCTTGTGGTCATGGTGCCGACCCTGGCCCTGATTGCCCAGGCGCTGCTGGACTCGGCCAGCAAGCCGATAGAGATATTCGGCAGAATAAATTTATTCGGGGACCAGCTGGTTATGTTCGGGTCGCTGCTGCAGTTTGCAGCTTTTATACTGGCCTATGTGGCCATATGCCTTTTCGCGTATTTCAGGCATACCGGCGGCGAGCGGGAATTTCACAAATATGCCGTGTTCCTTCCGTACGCCGCGTTCCTGGTCGTATTCTTTTTTATGGCCTGGCAAGTACAGTGGGTCATTTTGCTAACGCCCTTTCTGGCGCTGGCCTTCCTGTTTACCCCCAGCCGGACATACAGCCTTCTTTTTGAAGTGGCGCTGACGGCGGCCATGATCATGAGGGTATTCGTTATCATATGCCCCTTTTACAACCCTGAATTCGAAAGCTACCTGTCGATCGACGAGCTCGGGTTCTCGTTTTTCCCTGAACCCGCCGCCTGGGCCTGGGATCACAGCGCGAACGCTCTCAGCTTTCTCGGGAATTTCTGGGTGCACTTCCCGAAAGGCTACGACCCTGTGCGGGGGTTTTTCCAGCCAGGCATTTTTTGCGCCGGCAAGTTTATATCCAGCGCTCTTGTCCATAACGTTGCGGATGTGCTCATATTTGTCGGCCTGCTGTCGCCCTTTTTCCTGCAGTTCATGCATCGAAAAAAAACCGCGTGGCCGACACCCGGTTTCTGCAAAACGCAAGCCGGCTACCTCCGCCTGCGCATGTATGGGGGCCTGGCCGTATATTTTCTGCCCCTTATAGCGGTGGGCATCCTGTACACCTGTTTCCCTATCGTTCTGAAGGCTCTTATCATGTGGCGCTATTCCCCGTTTTCGGGCCACTACGATTCCTTTTTCGTTTTGTATCAACAACTCCTACACGGCTGACGCCGGCATGCGACTGCGAAAGGATGGGCACTTTTTATGGGCATTGCACAAAAACGCGGCAGGGGCCTGCTTACGCCGCCGCAGGGGCTGCGCGTGGCTGATATGGTCGTGATCGGCTGCATCATGGTCTCCTGCTTTTTCCTGTTCCAGTTTGGGGACATAGATATCACGGCCACTGTTTCCTACTCCTTCCTGAAGGGGCATTTCCTCGATTTCTACAGCTATTGCAAGGAAACGCTGCCCCCCATGCCCGGCTTCTATTATCTCCAGCCCATCTATCTGGTTTTCGCGGCCTGGAATTTGCCGATGATGCTCCTGGGCCTTACCGGCCGGGGCGTGGAGGACACCTACAAGCTCAGCGTGGAGGAAGTGGCCTGGAACAAACTGCTGCCGGTTTTTTTCCTTGCGCTGTGCTGCGTGACCGTCTATAAAATCGCGCGCCTGATTGCGCAGCAGGAGGGGGCGGCCAAACTGTGCACCTTCCTGTTTATCGCAAGCCCGCTGACCATATTCACCACGTTCATATTCGGCGCCTACGATGTCGTCGGCCTTACATTTATCCTGCTGGGCCTGCACGCGTTCCTGCGGCAAAAGCAGTGGCGGTTCATCCTGTGGTTTTCGCTGGCGATTCTCTTCAAATACTATGCGCTCCTGGCTTTCCTGCCGCTGCTGCTGCTGGACGAAAAGAATGTGTGGAAAATCCTGCGCGGCCTGCTTGTGGCCGTGGCGCCCACCCTGGGTTTCATTGCCCTGTCGCTGCTGGACCCCGGCGGCGCGGACGGCGAAGCGTTGAAGCATGTGGGCAGGCTGGTGCATTCCCAGCTAAAGCTCGGGCCTACGATGGCGCCCGCTATCATTGTTCTGGTGTACCTTTCCGTATGCCTTTTCGCGCATTTCAAGTGCCACGGCGGCGATGTGCGGATGCGGCAAAAATATGCCGTGCTGCTGCCGTTGGCCGCGTTTTCGGTCATATTCGTCTGCACGCACTGGAATATGCAGTATACGATCCTAATAGCGCCCTTTATGGCGCTGGGGTTCCTGTTCAGCCCCAACCGGAAATACAGCCTGCTGCTCGAAACGGCCTGTATCGCATTGCTGTTCGTGAAAATATTTACGATTTTCGGCCTGGTAATCCCCCGCGGCGGGGTCGAAAACCCCCTAGTGGATCCCTCCCAGTGGATTCTAAACCAGATGGTGTACTTCCTCGGCAACTACTGGGTGATCCCTCCGGCCGGCTACGGGGCTTTGCGGGGCTTTTTCCAGGCAGGCATCATGAACATCAGCAGCTTCATACCGTACACATCTATCATTTTCATTGACGGGGCCCTGCTGCTGCTGCTGCTGTCACCGTTTTTGCTGCAATTCCTGCCGCAAAAAAAGGGCGCATGGCCCATGCCCGGGCTTTCCAAAACGGAGGCCGGCCTTGTCCGCCTGCGCTGCTATGGGGGCCTGGCCGCCTATTTTCTGCCCATCACAGCGGTAAGCGCCCTTTACACCTGGCTGCCCGGCCTGTTCGAAAAGGTAAAAGCCACCATTCTGTGGATCTGGTAGACATACCCCTTAACTCCTTAAAATCGCGCCACAGAATTTCCCGGCGATTCTATAGCCGTTAAGGGGTAGACACGAAAGGAGATTCCTATGGACACCACGAAAACACTGCAGAGCTTCAAGCGCGGCGGCAAGGCCCTGCTGGCCTGCCTGGCGCCGCCGCCCGGGCTGCATATGGCCGACATGATCGCGATGGGCTTGATCATGGCCGCCTGCTACTTCCTGTTCATGTTTGGGGATCTGGGCATGGTGTCCAGCATCTCCTACACCTACCTGAAGGGGCACTTCGCCGATTTTTACAGCTACAACAAGGCCACGCTCCAGATGCCCGGCTACTACTACCTTCAGCCCCTGTATCTGCTGTTCGCGCTATGGAACCTGCCGCTGAAGATACTCGGCCTGGTGGACAAGGGCCCGCAGGGCACCTTCAACCTCCCCGCCGCCGAGCTGGGCTGGACCAAGCTGCTGCTGGTGGTCTTTTTCGCGCTGTGCGCCGTAGCCGTCTACAGGATCGCGCGGCTGATCGCGCAGGACGGCGGGCAGGCCAGGCTGTGCATGTTCCTGTTCGCCTCGAACCCGCTGACCATCTATACCATATTTATATTCGCCGGTTACGATTTCTTCGGCCTGGCGCTGTCGCTGTTCGGCCTGTACGCCTACCTGGAGGGCAGGCATAAGCACTTCGTGATATGGTTTGCGGTGGCGGTGTCCTTCAAGTATTTCGCGCTGCTCCCCTTCGTGCCGCTGCTGCTGCTGAAGGAAAAGAACCTGTGGAAAATCCTGCGCAGCCTGCTGGCGGTGTGCGTGCCCACCGCGGTGTGCTACCTCTTTACGCTGGTGGACCCCGGCGCCGCGGGCGGCGAGGTGTTCAAGGACCTGGGCGTCTATGGCGATTTCTCGCTGAACCTCGGGCAGGCGCTGATCCCCTCCACCTTTGTGCTGACATATCTCGGCATGTGCCTGCTGGCGTATTTCACGCACACCGGCGACGACAAACGCAAGTTCCACAAATACGCCATTATGCTGACGCTGGCCGCCTCGCTGATCATATTCCTGTTCAAGCCCTGGAACGTGCGGTGGTTTATCCTGATCACGCCCTTCCTGGCGCTGGCCTACCTGTTCACCCCCAACAGGACCTTCAGCCTTTTGTTTGAAACGGTGGGCTCGGCGGCCATGTTCCTGCGCACGTTCTTCTGCTGCTCCTCGATCGTCCCCCGGGACTGGACCAATTTTCTGGTGGACCCCTCCGATTTTACCAAGTTCAATTACGGCGCCGTCTGGGCAAACTTCTGGGTGAACAGCGCGGACGGGTACGGGCCCATACGCGGGTTCCTCCAGCCGGGCCTGATGGCCACCGGCTGGTTCGTGCCGACCAAGTTCGTCCCTTACATCGATGTGTTCACGCTGCTTTACCTGCTGTTCCCCTTTTTGCTGCTGCTCATACGCCGGGCGGAGGATGCGTGGCCCAAGCCCGCCCTGTTCAAAACCGAGGCCGGCTATATCCGCCTGCGCAGCTATGGGGGCCTGGCCGCCTATCTGCTGCCTGTTGTGGCGGTCAGCGGCATCTACACCTGGCTGCCCGCCCTGTTCGAGAAAATGACTTCCGCCGTTTCAGCAATCCGATAGCACAGATAACACGCACGGAAAGGGGGTAGATGGGCATGCCAAAAGAAAAGCGGGAATCCGCGCGCGTCAGCAGGGCCCTGCTCAGGCCGCCGGGGCTGCGCATGGCCGATATGTTCGTAGTGGGGTGCATGATAGCCTTATCCTTCCTTTTTTCCCAAATACCGCTGAACACGGACCTGGAAATCACGTCCAGCTTTTCCTATGCCTATCTGGAGGGGCATTTTATTGACTTCAACAGCTACAACATGGCCGTTTTCGCGGGAAGCAACAAATATATATCCTACCTCCAGCCCCTGTATTTGATCATCGCGGCCTGGTGCATACCGCTGAAGCTCTTCGGGCTCACCGCGCACGCGGCGCAGGGCGTGTTCACGCTGGGCGACGCGGAACGCGCCTGGATCAAGCTGCTGCTGGCCCTGTTTTTCCTGCTGTGCGCCCTGATCGTCCAGAAAATCGCGCGCCTGATCGCCCCGGACCGCCAATCGTCGAAGCTGTGCGTGTTCCTGTTCGTTTCAAGCCCGCTTGCCATATACACTATTTTTCTGTTCAATGGCTACGATATTTTCAGCCTGACCTTCATCCTGCTGGGCCTGTACGCGTTCCTGCGGCACAAGCGCTGGCAGTTCCTCCTATGGTTCGCGCTGGCGATCCCGTTCAAATTTTTTGCCCTGCTGCCTTTCGTGCCGCTGCTGCTGCTGGACGAAAAGAATTTCTGGAAAATCCTGCGCGGCCTGGTTATCGCCGCCGCGCCGACCCTGGCCTGCTACTACGTGTCTTCGCTGGACCCGGGCGGCAACACGCTGTGGCTGCTGGAATGGGCCGACAAGCACGCCATCACGCTGAATCTCGGCACGACGATGATGCCCCTGATCTTCCTGCTGGCCTACCTTTCCATATGCCTTTTCGCGTACTTTAAAAACGCCGGCGACGGGCGGGAACGGCAGAAGTATGCCATATTCCTGCCGCTGGCCGCGTTCTCGATCATATTTATCGTGCTGTTCTGGCACCCGCAATGGGTGATCCTGCTGACCCCCTTCCTGGCGCTGGCTTTCCCGTTCAGCCCCAACCGCAAGCTGACCCTGCTGTCCGAAACGTTGAGCACAGCGGCGCTGTTTGCCGGCATTGTCTATACCTATTTCTTCGGCATGGCGCACAACCCAAGGGCGGAATTCCCGCCGCACCCATATATCGATACGGTGCTGCTGCCCTGCCTGCTGGCGCCTTTTATAATACAATATATATACCGGAAGCAGGAGGAATGCCCGGCCCCCGCCCTTACAAAAAACGAAGTCGGCTGGCTTCGCCTGCGCTGCTATGGGGGGCTGGCCGCGATGGTCGCGCACCTTTTGATTTTCGGGGCGCTCGTATTGCGCTAGTTAGAGAAAAGATATGCTCTTTAAGGAGGCCCGCATGAAAACCATCAGCATCCTTATCCCCACCTTCAACGAACAGGACAACGTACTGCCCCTCTATGGCGCGCTACGCGAGCAGCTGGCGGCCCTGCAGGAGCGGTACGACTACGAGATCCTGTTCATCGACAACAAATCGCAGGACGCCACCCGCGAAAGGCTTTTGCAGCTTTGCCAGCGCGATAAGCGCGTGCGGGCCATCTTCAACACACGCAACTTCGGGCAGGGCGACTCGCCCTATTACGGCCTGCTGCAAACTTCGGGCGACTGCGTGGTCATCATGGGCGCGGATTTCCAGGACCCGCCGGAGCTGCTGCCCCGCATGGTGGAGGCCTGGGAGCAGGGCCATAAGGTGGTGTGCATGGTCAAGCCCGCCACCCGCGCGCGCGGGCTCGTGCGCTTTTTGCGCGCGGTGTATTACAAGACCATCCGCACGCTTTCCAACGTGGACGTCATGGAGAATTTCGGGATCTTCGGCCTGTACGACAAAAGCTTCGTGGACGTGCTGCGCAGGCTGGACGACCCGGAGCCGTTCTTCAGCGTCATGGTGGCGGAGCTGGGCTTCGACAGGGTCATGATCCCCTATACGCAGGCCAAACGCCGCGCGGGCAAATCCTCCAACAACATATTCACTTTGTATGACTACGCCATGCGCAGCATCACCACCTACACCAAAGCGGGGCTGCGGGCGGCTTCGCTGCTGGGGCTGCTGGTTTCGGCCGGGAGCTTCGTAATCGCCTTCGTCTACCTGGCGCTGAAGCTTATCAACTGGGACAAATACCCCATGGGCATGGCGCCGCTGACCATCGGCATGTTCTTTCTGGGCGGCGTGCAGCTGTTTTTCCTGGGCCTGTTGGGCGAGTACATCATCAGCATACAGCGCCGCAGCATGCGCCGCCCCCTGGTAATCGAGGAGCGTAGGATAAATTTTGAGGAGGACAACCATGAGGAAAATTGAAAGAAACACCAGAACATCCACAAGGCAGCTGGCCCTGGCCGCGCTGCTGCTGGCGCTGTGCGTGGGCGCCCAGCAGTTCAAGGCCCTGTCGCAGTTTATCACGGGCCCCATAGTCAACGCGGTGCTCATACTGGCCGTTTTGCTGGCCGGGCTGTGGGGCGCGCTCGCTATCGCCGTGCTGTCGCCGGCGCTCGCCTTCCTGATCGCGCCCGCGCCCGTGCTGCAGGCCGTGCCGCACATGCTCCCCCTGATTGCGCTGGCCAACGTGGTTCTTGTGCTGTGCGTATGGCTGCCCGGCAAAAAGCATCATATTCCGGGGGTGGCCGCGGGCGTGGCACTCAAGCCGCTGCTGCTGTTCCTGGGCGTGCGGTATGCCATACTCCCCTTCTTCGCCGCCGGGCTGCCGGAAAGGCTCGCCGGCGCGCTGATGGCCGCGTTTTCGATCAACCAGCTGATTACGGCCGCAATCGGCGGCGTTTTGGCCTGCGGCGTATACAGGCTTCTGCCGAAAAACCTGCGTTCATGAAAATGTTACTTGCATTCCGGGCCGTTTTGTGCTAGAATAGACCCAATCCGCAGTGGCATAATATTACAATATACAATGGATAAGGAGAGCAGCTTCATGAAAAAGAAATGGGTCAAGATTGCCATCATCGCGGCAATCGCACTGGTCGCGGCCGCCGGCCTGGCCGCGCTGACGATATGGGTGGTCATCCCGGCCGTCAATTACAGCAAGGCCGACACGCTCATGGCCGAAGGGGATTACCCCGCCGCCTTCGACGCCTTCGACCGCCTGGGGGATTACCGGGACGCGCAGGCGCGCAAGGGCAAGGTACAGCAGGAGGTCATCGGGGCGCGGGCATCGGACACCCTGGAGTTCGGCGGTTACGAATGGCTGGTGCTGGAGCAGCGCGACAATAAGGCGCTGCTGCTGATGAAGGACATCCTGGAAAAGCGGCCCTACAACGAGTCGAACCTGCAGATCACATGGGAGGGCTGCACCCTGCGCATGTGGCTCAATGGCCAGTTCTACGAAGCGTTCAGCCAGGCCGACCGCGCGCGCATCGTGGAAACCACGGTGGTCAACAGCCCGAACCCGCAGTCCGGCACCGCGGCCGGCGGCGACACCAAGGACCATGTCTTCCTGCTTTCGCTGACGGAGGCAAAGCTCTATTTCGCCAGCGACGCCACGCGCGCGGCCACCAATGTGGACGGCACGGCCGCCTGGTGGTGGCTGCGCTCGCCCGGGCTGGAGCCTTTCCTGGCCGCCATCGTGGGCAGCGAAGGCGCCGTGGGCTACGCGGGCAGCAGCGTGAATTACTACGACCGCGGGGTGCGCCCCGCCATGTGGGTAACAGCGGAATAAAACGGGAGATTCAGGGAAATAAAGCGCGGGGCGGCGGCTGGCCGGTCCCGCGCTTCATTTTGTAAAAAAATTATTAATTAAAACGCATATTTTGATTGACAAAGCCGATTGGATCATGTATAATGTAGAAGGTGCTGTATAATTTTTTATTATGCGGAGCATGCAAAAAATTTTTGCGAAATGGAGTGTTTGTAGTGAACATGCCGAAGAAACTCATCCGCCGCATCCTGAGTGTGCTGTTGAGCATAGTCATGGTGCTCACTGCCATCCCGATGTCCTCGGCACATTTCGGCACGCCGTTCAGCCCTGCCAACGCGGCTTACCCGGCCGTGCCGGCGCGCGTGTCGAGGCCGAACGCAACTTTCCCGGACAGCTACGACTTTCTGCCCGACCACAACTACTACGATGGCACATCGACCAACCACGCCCCCGCCATCATGCGGCTGATCACCCAGTTGGATAAGCTGCTGGGCACCGACGGCGACCTGCGCCCCGTCCTCGACGCCATGGAGCCGGAGGACGACCCGGAAAACCACACCCTGCGCAATATGCTCGCGGGCATTGGCGTGGACATGGCCGCCCCGAAAATCAACCTTTCCACCGCGATCGACAGCATACTCAACTCCATGTTCTACAACGATAGTATGGTCAACATGATCATCGGGATGCTGTGGCCCACGATCTTGGACCAGCTGGAGTTCTTCCTGCAAAAAAGCGAAATCAACGACATGCTGAACCAGATCGACTTCAAGGGCACCACGAAGTTCGACGTCTTCGTGGCCAAGGTCGGGGTCAACAGCGTCACTGTCCACAACGTGCCGCACCTTTACACCCTCACGCAGGGCACTTACAACGGTTCCCTCAACGGCACCTATTACGGAGGCTTCGAGAAGCTCGACATCTACCCGAACCAGCTGGCCAACAGGATCAACAGCACGCAGTTCCCGGTGGCCAGGGCGCAGCTGGCGAATTCCAACTCCACATGGACCAACTGGGCCTTGACCGAGGCCTGGTCCAAAACCCGCTCCCCCCTCCTGTACAACCTGACCTCGTACGAAACCACCATTCGCTCGAGGCTTGCCGCGTTTGGCTGGACTGACCCCGATCTCATCGACGCGCGCGTCGAGGAGCTGCTGGAGAGCACCGACGACCTCAACCTGTACTGGGGCATCGACGACGCCCCCGCCTCGCAGAAAGCCGGCCTGTTCAAGGCCGCGCTTTCCCAGTCCTTCCAAGGCCTGTGGGAAGTGCTCCGGGTGCTGCTGTGCGGCCAATCCACCAAAATCGGCGGCAAGGACTTCGTCAATATCGGCGCGCAGGCCTTTGTGGACGACATCGTAGGCGTCTGCTTTTTCGACGCGACCTATACCCACCGAACGGATCTTTCCCTGAATCTGGAGATGCGGCCCAATTTCGGGTACCACCAGATCCTGGTGCCCATCCTGGAACTGCTGATGGGCGAGGACACCACCGGGCTGGGCCAGATCCCATACGCCGCCACTATGTCCAACGAGTCGCTCTTCCCCAACGCCAGCGCCTTGGTGGACGCGATCCTGGACCCGGTGACCTATTATATCAAAAGGCTGTCGAAACAGCCCATTTCGGAAATCCTGAAGCTGATCCCCAACCTGTGCGCGGCCCTCAACGGGGGCAGGATCATCGACCTGTTCAGGGACCTGAAGCTGAGCTTCGACATCGGCGGCGACGGCTATATCATTGACTGGGATAACTTCCTCTTCCACGCGCAGGTACCGCTTTCCTGGTTCTACAAAGCGAAATTCAACTATGATTTCGACCTCAGCGACACCATCGTCGGCTCCAATCCCGCCGAGGGCCCGCTGTCCTTTTTGACCAACTTCGAAAACCTGTTCGAGTTCATGGGCATGAACCCCATGGACGACATGGGCATGCCCGAGCCCAAGTATTCGCGCATCGAATCCTACGGCACGTGGCTGGGCGGGAGCAAGTTCGGTTATAGTAACGGGGCCGCCCTCAACGACAGCAAACGGATGAGCAAAGCCAACGCAGCCGTCACCCGGCGCGAGTATATCCGCGCTGACCAGCAAGAGGTCATGCAGGCCATGATCGAATGGTTGCTGGGTGGCGACATACTGTATAAGACCGATCCCCCGGATCCCGAGCCGCCCGGCTGGGAGCCCACGCCCCTCATCCCCGGGTGGAACGTAGACAGGAATTCCATCCAGAGCAAGCACGAGGCCGTGGCCGCCATCTCGGAGCTGATCATACCGAAGGCCCCGAAATACAACGAGCTGAAGGTGGTTTACGGCACCCCGGACAAATCCTACGACCAGCCATACAGGGACGGCGTGCGGCTGTCCGAACTCGGGTACCCCTTCCCCTCGTGGTGGGCCGGCCTGGAGCCCAACGGCGCCGGCAAGGCCGAGCTGGACGGCGAATACCTGCTGGCCAACGTGGACGCCCTGATGGATGTCCTGTGGGGCCTGGTCAGCCCGGGCTCGAGCTTCGCGGACGCCCTGGTAGAACTGATTAACAACTCCTTCGTAAGCGAAGAAACCCTGGAAGGCATCATCATGATGGTGCAGGCGATTGCGCAGACTATGGCCGACTCGACGTCGAACTTCAACGCGTTGATTGAGATGGCAGCCTCGGTTGGCGGCAAGCCCATCAAGCTGGATGAGATCATCGACCACCTGCTGAACTTCGACCCCTTCTGCGAATACGACCTGGCAGACCCCAACCGCGACTATTATAAGAAGTATTTCAATGCCGACACCTGGCCCCTGCGCAAGGAATTCAAGAAGGGCCAGGACGCCATCGACAGCTTTATCGGCCTGCTGACGGAACTGCTGGCGCCCCTGGACCCCATCCTTGACTACCTGCTGTTCAACACGGATATCGATATCCTCAACGTGGGCGACGGCACCTTCCTGGCCAAGGCGCCCAGCTACCCCGGTGGCCCCAGCACGTCGGGCTACAGCAACTCCATCAAGCCCATCGTGGAAATGTTCACCGCGCCCTTGGAAGTGGCCGGCCCCACGCTGCCTCCGCCTCCGGCCTCCGCCGATGGCGTGACGAAGATGGCCCGCATCCTGGACCCCCTGAAGGACGCTTATAAGGAGATTCTGAAGAGCCCGGTAAGCGCCCTGCTGAAACTGCTGCCGAACCTGGCGTACAACATGACCGCACCGCTGGAGGGCGGCAGCACCCCGCTGCAGATGGCCCTGGATTCCCTGCTGCAGCCGTTGTATGTGCTGCTGGATACCGTGCGCCCCCTGTTCGACCTGACCGGCGTGCTGGAGGAGCAGGAGATTGAGCTGCCCGCCTTCATCCGCTATAAGCCTGCCGAGGATTACGTGGCGGGCAAACCGAATACGATCCAGATAGACGTCAACGCGCTGCTGGCCGACCTGCTGGGCGACCTGAAGATCGGCCCTGTCGCGGTGGACTTCGACCTGCGCAACTTCGTGCTGGGCGACAAGGTAGTGCACCCGACGAATGGCACCTACCTGGCCGGCGGCGGCGCCGCGGTGCTGTTCGCCCTGCTGGACGGCCTGGGCCTGCTGGAGCTGATCCAGGGCCTGGGCATGGTCGGTATCACCAAGCTGATCCAGTATGACAAGTTCCCCGAGATGGAGCGGATCGACTACACCGCGGCCCCGCCGCCCGCGCCGCACGCGACCGCGCCGGACGTGCCGACCTGGTGGAGGCCGTCCCACGCGGAATACCTGGTGGATAACGCCGACGCCGTGCTGGCCTGGGCCTGGAAGGAATTCATCAACGAGCCCGGCGTCAAATCCGAGCTAAACACACTGCTGGCCCCCTACGGCATAGAGCTACAGAACGACATGCTGTCCACCGTAGACAAACTATGGGGCAGCACGCCTTACGTGCGGGAGAATATCCTGACGCTGGTGAACCTCGCCCTGGGCCTGCAGGATACGCTGGATACCACGCTGCTGCCCTCGGCGCTCACCGACATCACCCGCGCCGCGGCCCCGCCGCTCCAACCCTATGATCCCCACGACGACCCGCCAGACGACGCCACCGACGGCGACCCGATTGAGCCCGGCGTGCTTCCGGATCCCCCGGACCGCTCACTGGTGCCCATTGGCAACGTGACCGCCGACGGCGAGGTCGACGCGAAATATAGGCCCCACCTGACGCCGATCACGGATTTCACGAAGCTGCTGTCCATCTACGACGAGGAAAAGGATACCGTCCTCAACCAGAACCCGCAGCCTGTGGATCTTGCCTATTTCTTCGAGCCCCTGTGGGATCTCTATACTGCCGACAGCGTTTATGCGGCCGAAACCGGGGTTGCGAAGCAGCAAGAGCTCAAAGACGAAATGATCCAGGAGGCGTACGACAAATTCATTGCCTCCAAGAAATCAAGCTATCTCAGCGCCAGGGCCAACGCCTACAAGAAGGCCTGGCCGCTGGAGGAATTCCCCGGCGACGAAGCGGCGCAGACGACCGCCCAGATGCTGGCCGCGGCCGCTTTCGCAGAGGCGCAGTTCGATAAGTACGAAACCCTGCTGATGGCCGACTGGGATGCCCGCTGGGAGAACAACGAGGACTACAAGTTCAGCGACGTGAAGTATAACGCGGATTACCTCGCCCCCATCCTGCTTAGAGGGCCCGCGCGCGCGGCGGCGAGGGATTCCGTGTCGGCCACGATGGCTACCATCGAAACGCAAGACGACTTCATGGATATGCTGTACACCCTGTTCAGGAACCTGGTGCCGCTGCTGCGCGTGTTCCTGGCAGAAAGCAACCTGCTGATCTTTACGGACCCGCTCATCAGCGATCCCACGCAGACCGGCGACAAGACCAGCGGGCCCGGCAACTTCCCGCTGGAAAATGTGCCCCCCATGCCCGGCGACACCACCGAGGGCGTAGGCAACGCGCTGCTGCGCGCCTATGGCTACAACGGTTATGAGATGGGCCTGCTGCCGCTGCTGCTGGGCATCGGCGCGGATGTGCCCGGGTTCATCGACGAGCTGGCGCCATACGAGGACAAGGACGACGAGGGCATTGCCAACTTCAGGGGCGCCAACGGGAAGGACCAGCTCGAGATGATCTTCGGGCCGATCATGTTCCTGTTTAGCGCGCTTGTGAGAAACCCGTTCCAGACGCTGTTGCAGGTGCTGCCCAACGTGGCGCGCTTCCTCAGCGACGACGTGGACGTGCAGGTCCCGGGCGAGAAATCGCTGCTGGGGCAGTCGGTTGACAGGCTTCTGCAGCCCGTGCTCGTCATTATCGAGCAGCTGGGGATCGAGGATCCCGGCGACATGGCGGAAGTGACGGAGCCCAAGAAGACCGACGCGAAATATAATGTCGGCGACGTGTTCAACGAGGCGCTGTTTAAGGTTGATATGAAGGCCTATGACCAGTATCAGCTTTACCTGCAGCGCAAGGGCATCTACGACGGCCTGACGATGGTGTTGGATACGCTCAACTTCAAGGCCGGCGAAGCGATCAACGAAATGCTGGAGGGCTTCCTGCCCGGCCTGACGCTTGAGGAGATGATCATCGGCACGCCGGGCTCGCCGCTGGCCTTCAGCGACATGCCCCTGAGCCACCATCCCACGGTGAACCGCGATCTGAATGATCTGGGCAAAGACAAGGGCGCCAACTACGTGGAAGTGGATATGCCCGCCCTGCTGACAAAGATCCTCGTGGTGACGGGCGCGTTCGAGAAGATCCCGAATTTCGAGGCGCTGGTCAACCTGCTCAACGTTTGGGATAGGGATTTATATCTGCCCCCGGGCCCGCAGCTGATCGACTACGACAAGGCGCCGGATCCGACGACCGTGCCGCCGCTGTTCTGGCTGACCACGGATCAGTCCAACTTCCTGCTCCAAAACCTGAATGGCGTGATCAACTGGGCCTGGCGCGAGCTGATCTACAACAACGACGAGGCCAAGGATGAGATCGAGGCCCTGCTGGAGGATCTGCTGGGGACCGCCATAGGGTTGGCCGACACCATGGAACTCACCATGGAAAACCTCTTTGGCGACTTCCTCTACACCGAAAGGAACCTGGATAACCTCGTTTCGGCCGTGATGAGCCTGAAGGGCCAGATCGACAGCATTGAATTCTTCGGGCTTACGCTGCAGCAGATTCTCGACAAGACCCTGCTGGTGGGCGGCGAGTCGATCGTCCTGGACGACCTGTTCTCCTTCTTCGAAGCGTACAGCCCGGGCGACTACACCATAGGAACGGTTGACCCCGCGGGCGATTTCGTGGACGCCCTGGCGGCCATGGCCGCGCCGCTGATGCCGCTGCTGGGCGTGTTCCTGACCGAGGACAACCTGCTATTCATCAACGACGACACCGTCAACGACGGCGACGGCTTCCTCATCATCGACGGCTACGACGGCTACAGGACCGGCCTGCTGCCGATTCTGATGGCGCTTGGCGCGGATTTGCCAGGCTACGTCACCGGGTCGGGGGACTACGAGGGGCTCGTGCCCTACGCGGAATTCAAGGCCGCCAACGGCGAGGACCAGCTCAAGGCCATCATCAACCCCTTGCTCTACCTGCTTGAGAGACTGGCCGCCGAACCTGTCAACACCCTGCTGCAGATGGTGCCCAACTTGGCGTACTTCTTCGGCGGCGACGACGACAGCGCCCTGATACAGCAGGCGATCAACAATCTCCTCCACCCGCTGTCCGCGCTGCTGGGCCTGGTATCCAGCGCCAGCAGCACTATCCCCGACCTGACAAACCTGGGGATACCCACCCTGATCAACGGCTTGCTGGACGGCGTGATTCCCGGCCTGACACTGGATATGCTTGTGGTGGGCGTGATCGAGCTGTTCGTGAACCCGTTCAACACGGTGGGTGTGAACAAGCGCTGCACGGACGCCTGCGACCCGGTATGCCTGGACCACCACGACAAGGCATCCTACGTGATCACCGACCTGAAGCTCCTGCTCATCCAGCTGCTCACGGTATCCCACCTGCTGGATGACTTCGACGACGACACCCTCGAGGGCTTGGCCAACCTGCTGAACGTGGGCAACATCGGGCCCGGCAGGGCGAGGCCGATCGACTATGCCATGGCCCCGCCGCCGATCCCAGTGGCCCAGTTGCCCTGGCTGACCGACGTCCAGGCGCAGTTCCTGGTGGACAACGCCGACGGCGTGCTCAAGTGGGCCTGGAACGAGTTGGTCTACAAATCCGACGCCAAGGGTGAGCTTGAAACCCTGCTGGGCGACCTGCTGAACACCACCGTCACCCTGCAGCCGACCATCGAGGACTCCGTGAGGGACCTGATGGATACCCAGCTGTATACCTCGGGCAACCTCGACCTGCTCGCGGACTTCCTACTGGGCATCTATGACGCCATCGACGGCATCCCACCGATCTACGGCCTGACGGTCAAGGAGATCCTGGCGGCCGCCATCAAGATCGACGTCGGCGGGCCTGACCTGGTGGACTTTGACTTTGACGTGCTGTTCGATAACGTCCTGAACTACACCAGCGCGCCGATTACCGGGGGCGAGGGCGAGTTCAAGACCAAGCTGGCGGCCCTGCTGGCGCCCTTCGCGCCGCTGCTGCGCATCTTCCTGGCGGAAGGCGACCTGATGTTCATCGTGGACCACGACGTGAACAACCCGGATTGCTCCTGCGCCGAGCACCTGTGCACCTCGGAATGCGAGGATCCCTGCGATTATATCTGCCCCGCGAGAGGTAACGGCCTGCTCAAGATCTTCGGCACCAACGGCTATAAGACCGGCCTGCTGCCGATCCTGATGGGCATAGGCGCGACCGTGCCCGGCTTCCTCGACGGGATGATCGACGGCGCCCCGGTGCCGGGCGACTATGAAGGCCTCCTGCTCTACAACGAGTTCAAGGCGCTGCCCGATGACGAGCTGGTGCTGGCCTTCCTCGACCCGATCCTCTACTTGCTCGACGCGCTGATCAAGAATCCTGTAGCCACACTGCTGCAGGTGGTGCCCAACGTGGCCTACTTCATCAGCGACCTCAACGCCCCCGAATCAATGATCCAGCAGGCCATTGATAGGATCCTGCTTCCGGTGGCGCCGGTGTTCCCGGTGATCCCGCTGCTGTCCAGCGCGTTCGACCCGGATTTCCTGAATGATCTGGGGCTCGGCACGATGATCAATGAGATACTGGACGGCATCCTGTCCGGCCTGACCCTTGAGCAGCTGGTCGTGGGCACCAAGACAATTTTCGCCGTACCCTACAACACGATGGGCGTGGACGGCTGCGTCCGGGTCGATCCGGCGGAATGCACGGTTGAAGATTGCGCGCCGGCGACCTGTAAGCACTATATCCCGGACTGCGAGGCGCTGACCTGCGAGCACATCAACCTGGCTTCCTATGTGGATGTGAATACGGCGCGGCTGCTTGCGCAGATTCTGACGATCACCGGCGCGCTGGACGGCATCGACGACGACCTGCTGGCCGGCCTGGCGGCCCTGCTAAACGTGGATAACATCGGGCCCGACAAGACAAGGCCGATTGACTACGCCAAGGCCCCGCCCGCGGCGGACGTGGACGCCCTTTCCTGGCTGACCGAACCCCAGGCTCAGTTCCTGCTTAACAACGTGGACGGCGTGATCAAGTGGCTCTGGAAGGAGTTCATCTACGGCACACCGGATCTCCGGACCGAGATTGAGACCCTGCTGAGCGACCTGCTGAACACCACCATCACGCTGGAGCCGACCCTGGAGGCCACCGTTAAGAAGCTGCTGAACGATCACCTGTACACCACAGGCAACCTCGACATGATCGCCAACATGCTTCAGGGCTTCTACGACATGATCGACGGCATCGACCCGATCTACGGCCTGACCATCAAGGAAGTGCTGGCGGAGGCCATCAAGATCGACATGGGCGAGGCCGGCCTGGTGCCCCTGGATATCGATGAGCTGTTCGATAATATCCTGAACTATGTCCCGGGCCAGCCGGTGGCCGACGAGACCGATTTCATGACCAAGCTGGCCGGCCTGCTGACCCCCTTCGTGCCGCTGCTGCGCGTGTTCCTGGCCGAGGGCGACCTGATGTTCATCGTTGACCCCGAGGTCAATGACAACAACGGCCTGATCAAGATCTTCGGCTCCAACGGCTACGAATCCGGCCTGCTGCCGATTCTCATGGGTATCGGCGCGATCGTGCCCGGCTTCCTCGACAAGCTTACGCTTTACAAGGACTTCAAGGGCCTCGAAGACGACGAGATGGTGCTGGCCCTGCTTGACCCGATTCTCCACCTGCTGGATATGCTGATCAAGAACCCCGTGGCCACAGTGATTCAGGTCATCCCCAACGTGGCCTACTTCATCAGCGATATCAACGCCCCGGATTCGATGCTGCAGCAGGCGGTCAACAAGCTCCTGCTCCCGCTGGCGCCGATTCTGCCGCTGGTGCCCGCCCTGGCCGAATTGTTCGGCTCCGATTCGCTGGATCTGTCGATCATAAGCGATCTGGGCGTTGGCACGATGATCAACGACATGCTCAGCGGCGTCATGGACGGCCTGACCCTGGAAAAGCTGGTGGTGGGTACCATCGAGCTGTTCGAAAGCCTCGACCTGCGGGCCCTGGGCGTCAACGGCGACTGCATCGTGGACGATGAGGACTGCGCCGCCGAGAAATGCGACCACTATGTCAAGGCCTCCTACGTGGATGTGAGCATGGCGCTGCTGCTGGCGCAGATTCTGACGGTCACCGGCGCGCTGGATGGCATCAGCGACGACCTCCTGGCCGGGCTGGCGGGCCTGCTGAACGTGGATAACATCGCGCCCGACAAGACAAGGCCGATCGACTACGCCAAGGCCCCGCCCACGGTGACTGTGGACATCATCCTGGAACAGTTTAGGGTGGAGTATGTCGCCACTGCCAGAACGACGTTCATCGCCAATATGAAGCAAGCCTTCATCGACGATGAGGTCAAGGCCTGGATGGCCGCGCATGACAAGGAAGCGGGCCCCTACGCGAACGACGTGGCGCAGTACTACGATGAACTCGCACAGGCGAGAGCAGCCGCGGCGGCAAAGTATGGAGCGGCATCGTATGACGCCGTCTATGAGGCCGCGTGGAACAGCAGCAAGGAGAAGCGCACGGCGGAGAAGTGGCAGCTGGATTGGAAGTCGCTGGAGCCGCACATGCAGTTCCTGCTTGACAACCTGGACGCCGTGCTCAAGATCGCCTGGAGCAAGCTGATCTATGGCCAGCCGCTGCAGGGCGTAGTCGAAAACTATCTCTACGACCTCATTGGCATGCGCATAGAGCTGAAGCCGACCCTGGAGCAGACCATCAACGACCTCTTCGGCGGGTTCCTGTTCACCACGGATAACCTTGACCTGCTTGCGGGCGTGCTTATGGGCCTGACGGATACGGTGGACACCATCGGCCTGCCCTACGGCCTGACGCTCAAGGATGTCCTGAAGAAATCCATCAGTATCGACCTGGGCGCACCCGAAGGCCCGGTGCCCCTGGACCTCGACGAGATGTTCGCGAATATCACGGGCTATATCCCGGGCCTGGTTGACGACAACGACCCGGAGGCCTTCAAGGAAGCCCTGGCCGCCCTGCTGACCCCGATAGCGCCCCTGCTGCGCGTGTTCCTGGCGGAGGGCGACCTGATGTTCGTGGTGGACGAGGAGGTCAACGACAACAACGGCCTGATCAAGATCTTCGGCAACAACGGCTACGAATCCGGCTTCCTGCCGATTCTGATGGCGCTCAACCCCACCGACCAGGCCTACCTTGACAAGCTGGTGCGCTACGAGGACTTCAAGAAGCTCGATGATACGGGGATGCTCCTGGCCATCATCGACCCGATCCTCTACCTGCTTGAAAAGCTGGTCAAGAGCCCCGTGACCACGGCGCTCCAGGTTCTGCCCAATGTGGCGTATTTCATCGGCCAGAACCCGACCAACGGGCCCTCGCTGCTGGCGCAGGCTGTGGCGAAGCTGCTGATCCCCCTCGAGCCGCTGCTGCCGCTGGTGCCGCCGCTGGCCGAGATGCTCAACACCTCGCTGGATCTGTCAATCCTGGATAACCTGGGCGACATGCTGACCATCGACTTCGATCTGGGCGGCATCGCGCTAAGCGACCTTGTCATGGGTGAGATCAAGCTCTTCGACGACCTGGCGCTGCGGGCCGTGGGCGTGAACGGCGACTGCGAAGCCGGCAACCCGGCCTGCGAGGCAGGCACCTGCGCGCACTATGTCAAGGCCTCCTATGTGAAGCCTGACCCGGTAACGATCGTCCTACAGGTGCTGAAGATAGCTGGCCTGCTGGAATCGCTGAAGGATTGGGATGAGATCAATCTGCTGAACCTGGCGAAACTCATCCTGCCCGAGCCGCGCGCGATGGAGAAGATCGACTACACGGTGGCCCCGCCCGCGGTGCCCGTGGAGTATCCGCCCTGGCTGCAGGAGGTCCACACGCAGTTCCTGGTGGATAACGCGGACATCGTGATCGACTGGGCCTGGAGCGAACTGGGCGTGCAGTCCATGCTGCAGGAGCTGCTGGACAAGAACGGCATCCAGATCGACCTGGCGGATACCCTGGCGAAGAGCGTTGAACTGCTCTGGTCGAACGAGCCCTATGTGACCACGAACCTCGTATCGGTCGTGAACACGATTCTGGGCCTGCTGGACTCGCTGGACGAAGCGCTGGTGGGGGCGACCTTCCCCCTCTACTACGACCTGAAAGACGATAACTCGCTCACGCCGATGTACACGAAGGATCTGTCTGAGTTCATCTCCATCTACGACGAGTCGACGCAGACGCTCCTGCCGCTGGATATCGAAGCCATGATGAAGCCCATGACTGACTTGTACGAAGCCAGCGCCACGTATCAGGCGATGACCACTCCTGCTGCTATAGCTGCCGTCGCAGCCGCGATGGTCGCCGGCGAGGAAAAGAAGTTCTACGACGAGAAGGAGAAAACCAAAAGAGACGAGCTATACAACTCGCTGGTAGCACAGTGGTGGTCGACTATTAAGCCGAGTGGTTATCCGCCGGCACCGACGGCCCCAACCGGGAGAGGCGTTTCCTACCAGACTTACGCCGCCCAATACAGGGCATATGAAGCCGCTATGGCGGCATGGAACGCGCCTGCCGCCGAATGGGCGAGCGAACAGCTCCAGATACTGCTTCCGCCAGCGATAGCGGCGGCGAAGCCCGAATGGGATAAAGAATGGGCCAAGAAGCTGCCTGAGCTGGAGGCAAAAGCCGGATGGCTTGCCCCGATCAAGGCAAGAAAGGCCGCGCGTAATTCCTATGAAGTCATCGGGACCGATGAAAAAGGCGAGGAAATAAGAAAGATGCTCGCGGAACAGGAAGTGGCAACCTATCTGAGTGGCGTGATAAAAAGTAATGATCTCATTACTGAGTTGACGCCGTTGCTCGGGCCGCTCATGCCGCTGCTGCGCGTGTTCCTGGCGGAATGCAACGCCCTGGTCATCACAGACCCGGCAATCGAACCGACCTCCGACTACGACCCGAACGTGCCCGACATGCCCGGCACTGACGCGCTCGGCAACGCGCTGCTGCGCATCAACGGCTACAACGGCTACGAGATGGGCCTGGTACCGATCCTGGCCGGCATAGGCGCCGACGTGCCCGGCTTCGTGGATTCGATCGCGAAGTATGCCGACTTCAAGGCGGCCGACGACGCAACGCAGCTGGCGATGATCTTCAACCCGATTTTCGGCCTGCTTGACGCGCTGGCGGCAAGCCCGGTGAAGACGTTGCTGCAGATGCTGCCCAACGTAGCGCGCTTTATCAGCGACGACGTGTCCCGCGAGGGGTCGCTGCTGGAGCAGGCGCTCAACAGATTGCTGCAGCCCATCGTGCTGGTGGTGGAGACGCTGGAGCTCAACCCGCTGGAAAAGGTGGAGAAACCGGTGGAGCCGAAAACGGCGGATTATCCCACCGACTATCCCGGCAACCCCTATTACGGCATTCCCAACGGCTTTGAATTCTCCTTGGAAAAGAGACGGTATGACTTGGAGTTGGCGCGTTTCGAGCGCTATGAGAAGCTGCAGAATATCTACGACGGCTTCATGACGGTGACGAACTTTATCGACAACCTGAAGCTCGGCAACAAGATCAACAAATCGATTGAAGAGGCCTTTAGCGACAACAACGACTTCACGGCCTTCCGCATCGAGGACCTGATCATCGGCGACGTGATGAAGTTCAGCGCCATGCCCAACCTGCCGCACTTGCATCCCACCGCGCAGGCCTGGATCGACACGGTAGGCAAGTACAACGGCGCCAACTACGTGGAGACCCACATGGCCGACCTGCTGGCCCAAATCCTTAAGATCACGGGCGTGCTGAAGCTGCTGCAGGAGA
>Ga0123353_10001254_pt1 | contig 31100 bp, 26 predicted proteins | sample TergutLab28metaG_3_FD_92763 | JGI IMG/M metagenome (GOLD analysis project Ga0123353, IMG submission 92763) | Labiotermes labralis P3 segment gut microbial communities from Petit-Saut dam, French Guiana - Lab288 P3 | ecosystem: Host-associated > Arthropoda: Insects > Digestive system > Gut ...
AGAGAGAACTATGGCAATAGACGCAAGGAATAATGCTACCTATTGGGTGAGGAAGATACCCGGCACGGGCACTGGTGGCACAGATTTGTGTTGGATGGAGACTAATTTGGCTTATGCGGGTGGTGGTGATAATGTATTTGGGGATGTAATGCCGGCGATAACTGCCGGCACCATCGCCCCGGGTGTCCTAAATCCTGCGAATACCGCCAATGGGCAGGTCTGCTATGGCAATAACACCACCCTCAATACCCACCAGCAGGGTTGTTTCTGGGAGCCGCTTGGTTCGAACATTACTACCGGTGCCGCTAACCCCAGCCAGTCGACCGATGGCGGTAATACCAACTCACAAAACGGTCTATTCTACAACTGGTGCGCGGCGATGAATGGGCAGGCGGCAGCCTGCCAGACCGGAGCCGCAACCCAGCCTAACCAATCCATTAATGACGGCACCAATATCTATAACATCTGTCCGAAAGGCTGGCGCCTGCCGACCGGTGAAGCGACGACCGGTGAGTTCACCCTGTTGAACAACTTGATTAACGGTGGCTTGACCAATACTGACACCGGCCTACTGGCTGTAAGTTCCTTCATGCGTGGCGGCAGCTTCGGCAATGGCAGCTTCAGCGTTGTCGGCACCTGGGGTTACTACTGGTCGTCTACCGTCAATACGGCCGCCGCCGCCCGCAACTTCGGCATCGGTGCCGCCACCGTCCTCCCGGCGAGCAGCAACAATAAAGGCCTCGGTTTAGCTATACGTTGTGTCGCGCCGTAGTCAATATCCCTCCGCGCCCCGAACTCCCACCTCTTCCTCCAGTAGTGTATAATATACCCATATGGGAAAGAAGTTACAGCCAAGCGACTTTGTGCATCTGCACAACCACACGCACTATTCAGTGCTGGACGGGCTTACCAAAGTTCCCGACCTCGTCGATCGCGTCAAAGCGCTCGGCATGGAAGCAGTCGCCGTCACCGACCACGGCACCATGAGTGGTGTTCTCGAACTCTACCAAGCCGCTCTCGATCGCGACGTCAAACCCATCATCGGCTGTGAATTTTATGTCGCTGCCCGTAGCATGGAAGACCGCGACCCCCAAAAAGACAAAGAACGCTTCCACCTCACTCTCCTCGCCACGTCCTACGAAGGCTACCAAAATCTCTGTCGCCTCATCACCGAAGCCAACCTCCGCGGCTTCTATTACCGACCGCGTATTGATTACGCCGCCCTCGAGAAATACAACGCCGGCATCATTTGCTTGAGCGGTTGCGCCAGCTCCGAGATTTCCGAAGCTATCATCGCCGACGATTACGTCAAAGCCAAGCAACTCGCTATCCTGCATCACAAGATTTTTGGCGACCGCTTCTACCTCGAAATGCAAGACCACGGCCACCCCGACGCACCATCCTTTTGGCCCTCCCAACAGAAGGTCAACGAAGGACTCCAACAACTCGCCCGCGAGCTCAAACTCCCTCTCGTCGTCACCTGCGACGGCCACTATCTCCACCCCGAAGACAAAGAAGCCCACGAGATTTTGCTTGCCGTCGGCACCGCCGACATTCTCTCCAATCCCAACCGTATGAGCTTCGCCAAGTTCCAGCTCCACCTCATCGACCCCCGTGACATTATTGCTCGCTGGGGCAAGGACTTCCCCGAAGCCATCACCAACACTCGTGCCATCGCCGACCGTTGCAACTTCCAAATCGAACTCGGGCGCATTCTCATCCCCCACTTCCCCTGTCCCGATGGCAAAAGCGAAGAAGATTACCTCCGCGAGCTAGTCACGGCTGGCGCGATTCGGCGCTATGGTAAAGCTTACACCAAAAACCCCGAGATTATGGAGCGTCTCGACTACGAACTCACCGCCGTCGTGAAAATGGGTTATAGTGGCTACTTCCTCATCGTCCAAGATTTCATCAACTGGGGCAAAAACCAAGGCATCATTTTCGGTCCGGGGCGCGGTTCCGCCGCCGGCTCGATTATCGCCTACTGTCTCAACATCACCGACCTCGACCCTCTCAAATACGGACTGCTTTTTGAGCGCTTCTTGAATCCCGACCGTATCTCCATGCCCGACATCGATATCGACATCCAAGATACCCGCCGCGACGAAGTTATCAACTACTGCACCGAAAAATACGGCAGTGAACGCGTCGCCAGTATCTGTACTTTCGGCAAAATGATGGCCAAAAACGCCGTCCGCGACGTCGCCCGCGTCCTCGACATCCCCTACCAAGATGCCGACCGCGTCGCCAAACTCGTCCCCGACCCCGTCCAAGGTCGCCATATTCCCCTCAAAACCTCGCTCCAAGAAAACTCCGAACTCAAAGCCGAATACACCGAAAACCCCCAGTCCAAAATCGTCTTTGACTTTGCCTCATCTTTGGAAGGCACCATTCGCAGCCACGGCGTCCACGCCTGCGGTGTCGTGATTGCGCCCGACGATCTCACCAAATTCATGCCCCTTGAAATGTCGCAAAAAGGCGTCGTCGCCACCCAGCTCCCAATGGGGCAAGTCGAAGACATTGGGCTACTCAAAATGGATTTCCTCGGGTTAAAAAACCTCTCCATCTTGAACTCCGCCCTTCGCATCATCAAAAAAGTCTACGAACGCGAAATTATCCTCTCCGATATTCCACTCGACGACACCAAAACCTTTCAGCTCTTCCAGTCCGCCGACACCACGGGCGTCTTCCAACTAGAATCCGCCGGCATGAAGCGTTATCTCAAGGGCCTCCAAGCCTCCCACTTTGAGGACATCGTCGCCATGGTCGCCCTCTACCGCCCCGGCCCTATGCAATTCATCGACAGCTTCATCAACCGCAAACACGGCATCGAACCCATCACCTATCTCCATCCGGGGCTTGAAAGTTCGCTCAAAAACACCTATGGCATTCTCGTTTATCAAGAGCAGTTTATGCAGATTGCCAAAGAATGGTGTGGCTTCACTGGCGGCGAGGCGGACACCCTGCGTAAAGCCGTCGGCAAGAAAAACATGGCTCTCATGCGCGAAATGAAACCCCGCTTTATCGAAGGCGCGGTCAAAATCGGCGGCGCCACCAGCCAGCTGGCGGAAAAGTTCTGGGACGACCTCGAAGAATTTGCCAATTACTGTTTCAACAAGAGCCACGCCGCTTGCTACGCCCTCATCGCCTACTGGACCGCCTACGTCAAAGCTCACTACCCCGACGCTTTTATGGCAGCACTGATGACCGCCGACACCGCCGACACCGACCGTCTCTCCATCGAAATCGCCGAATGCAAAAAAATGGGTCTCAAAGTCTTAAACCCCAACATCAACCAAAGCTTTAACGAGTTCGCCGTCGTGCCACACGAAAACACCATTCGCTTCGCCATCTCCGCCATTAAGGGCGTGGGGCATAACATCGTTGAGGAAGTTTGCGAAGAGCGAAAACTAAACGGCAAATTCAAGAGCCTCGCCGACTTTGCCGAGCGCGCCCCTGCCAAGTTCAACAAAAGAGCATGGGAAGCGCTTATCAAAACCGGTGCTTTTGACGAATTCGGCACCCGCAGCGACCTCCTCTTCAATCTCGACAAAATCGCCGACTTCGCTAGTAATGCCCGCAAAGCTGCCGCCAGTAACCAGCTCGGGCTCTTTGCCGACCTCACTTCTATCATGCCGGAGCTTGAAATTACCCCCGCTCCCGTCCCCGCTTCCGAACGCGAACACTTGCAGTGGGAACGCGACCTCATCGGGCTCTACATCTCTGCCCACCCCCTCGACAAAGCCGCAGTCTTTCTCGCCGAACAAGCCTTGCCACTCGGCGAACTGGGCGAACGCTCCCATAAGATGACCGGTCAATTCGGCGGCATTCTCAACACTATCAAAACCATTCTCACCAAAAAAGGCGACAAAATGGCATTTCTCGAACTCGAAGACCGCACCGGCACCGTTGAAGTCATCGTCTTCCCTAAACAATTCGCAATTTACGGACACATGCTGACACCCGACGCCATCGTTCAGATTACCGGCACCGTCGAATCGCGCGACCAGAACAACCGCTCCGTCGACCCTAAACTCATCACTGATGAGATTATGCCCATCACCGATTCCGTCATCGCCAACTACAAGTCCAAGGGTAAACGTGTCGCTAAATCAACCGGCGGTATTGCTCCAACTCCCACCACCACCAAAGCTAAAAATAAGACCATCTACATCAAAATCGACGACTGCGAAAGTGACCTCATCCCTCAAGTCAAAGCTATCACCGAACAGCACCGCGGCAACGATGCCGTCACTTTCGTCTGCGTCAAAGATGGTGTCAAACGCGGCATCGCCCTCCCCAAAACCACTTCCTACGCCGCCTGCGCCACCGCACTCGCCGCCATTATTCCTCAAGCCAATCTTGTCATCAAATAGTGCGTTATTGCCGCCGCCAAAGCGTCCGCCGCGTCGTCTGGCTTTGGTATCTCTTTCAATCCTAGCGCCTCGCGCACCATTTCTTGCACTTGAAACTTCTTTGCCTGCCCGTAACCAGTTAACGACTGCTTAATCTGGTTGGAGTTGTATTCATAAATCGGCACCTTCGCTTGGTGTGCTGCCAACATCGCCACCCCTCGCGCCTCCGCCACTGAAATCGCCGTGGTGATATTCCGCATGAAAAAAAGCTTTTCAATCACCACTTCGTTCGGTTTGATTTCGGCAATTAATTCTTGCAACGTCTCATATATCTCCACCAACCGATCCGGCAACGGCGTATGCGCCGGCGTTCGTATCACGCCCCCCGTCAGCATTTTTGGCGTATTGCCTCGTATCTCAATCGCCCCAAAGCCAAAAATGCCCGTTCCTGGGTCCAATCCCAATATTCGCCTCGCCATACTTAATTATACCACCTTCCCGCCAGCCGCGAGCCGTACCGGCATCACCGTCAGCCCTACTGAAGGCAAAGACACCCGCAGCCTCAACGTTATTCGAGGCGCCACCACGCATGAACCAAGGAATCGTCACATTCGGCGAAATCGACCGGTCACCACCCCAACTACCGTTCTGGTCGGCTGGATTGGTATTCTGGGCAACGGTCTCTGCAAGAGCGAGACCAAAGTGTAGGCGGTCGCCAGCCGACCGCCCGGCACCAATCCTCCTCCAGCCCCCACACCAGTTTCCCTCCACCCTGCCCCTGCTTGATTTTCCGCGAAATCTTGCTATAATTAAAGCATGCGGGTTTAGCTCAGTTGTTTAGAGCGCATCCTTGCCAAGGATGAGGTCGAGAGTTAGAGTCTCTTAACCCGCACCACACCATCATTTCGAGCCAGTAATGGCTCTTTTTAACTATCACAAGACCTTGGCGCCAGCCGACATTCGTATGGATGCCACCCGTAGCCCAAGCGAAGGCAAAGACTCCAGCATTCGCAGCGATATTCGACTCGCCACCTCTGACGAACCAAGGACCCGTTGCAATCGGCGAACGCACCATGTCCCCACCCCAACCACCAGTCGTACTGTCGGCTGGATTGGTATTCTGGGCAACGGTCTCTGCAAGAGCGAGACCAAAGTAGAGGCGGTCGTCCCGCCCACCCCACTATCGTCATCTATCGACTCTATGCTATAATACAAGATATGAATGCAAATGATGTAAGAGCAAAGTTTTTGGCGCGGTTAGAAAAAAGCGGACACCAAATCATCACCCCCGCCACCCTCAAGCTCGAAAACGACCCCACCACTCTCTTCACCGGCAGCGGCATGCAGCCACTCATGCCCTACCTACTCGGCGAAAAGCACGAGCAAGGCACCCGACTCGCCAACTCCCAACCCTGCTTCCGCTCGCAAGACATTATGGACATTGGCGACAACCGCCACACCACCTTTTTCGAAATGCTTGGCAACTGGTCGCTCGGCGACTATTTCAAGGAGTTCCAAATCCGCCTCTTTTTCGACTATCTCACCAAAGATATCGGACTCGACCCCAACAAAATCTACGCTTCCTGCTTTATCGGCGACGAGGAACACGGCATTCCACGCGACAACGAAGCCGCCGAAATCTGGCAAAAAATCTTTAAGGAAGCCGGCGTTAGTGCTGGCATTGCCGACATCGGCACCGCTGCCGCCGGCGACAAACGCGGCATCAAAGACGGCGAACGCATCTTCTTTTACAACGACAAAGAAAACTGGTGGAGCCGCGCCGGTGGCATCAAAAGCACGCCAATCGGCGACCCTTGCGGACCCGACAGCGAAGTCTTTTATGATTTTGGCGAGGACGCCCACGACCCTAGCTTCGGCAAAGCCCACCCAGCCAGCGACTCCGGCCGCTTCATGGAAATCGGCAACCAAGTTTTCATGCAATATCGCCGCCTCCCCGATGGCTCATTCGAAGAACTCAAGCAAAAAAACGTCGACTTCGGTGGCGGACTCGAGCGTATCACCGCTAGCTCCGTCGGCTCGGCTGACGTTTTCAAGACTTCACTTTTCACACCCATTATCAAAGAACTCGAACAGCTATCCAACACCAAATACTCCGACGCGCGTAGCGAAATGCGTATCATTGCCGACCATCTCCGCGCCAGCGTTTTCCTAGTGACTCAAGGCCTCACGCCCAGCAACAAAGAACACGGCTATGTCCTCCGCCGTCTCTGCCGCCGCGCTATCTTGAAAGCCGGCAAGCTTGGCATCAAAGAAAACTTCTTTGCCCAAATCGTGCCAATTGTAGCCGAAATCTACAAAAACGCCTATCCCGAACTTGCCACAAAACAAGCCCAAACTATCGAAATCCTCTCCCGCGAAGAAGCCCAATTCAACCGCACAATCTCACGCGGCATGCGTGAATTCGACCGCCTAGCGCGCGGCGCGAAGTCTGGATCCGAGGCGCTAAAGGGCGGTTCCGACTCGGAGCCAGCTTCGTCCAGCGTGCTATCAGGTGCTTCGTTGTTCACCTTGCAGGACACCTATGGCTTCCCACTCGAACTCTCGCTCGAAATCGCCGAGGAGCGCGCTATTAAACTCGCCGCTAACTGGCAGCCAGAGTTCGATGCCAAACTCACTGAACAACGCGAACGCTCCCAAACTGCCACCAAAGGCATGTTTAAGGGCGGGCTGGCTGACGACTCCGACCTCACCGTCCGCTACCATACGGCGGCTCACTTACTTGGCGCCGCCCTCAATTTTGTTCTCGGCACCGATGCCGAACAAAAAGGCGCTAATATCAATGCCGAACGTATCCGCTTTGACTTCAAATGCGATCAAAAGCTCACCCCCGAACAAATCACCACCGTCGAGCAACTGGTCAACCAGTGGATAGATGCCGACCTCCCCGTCACCCATGCCGAAGTCGATACCGACTACGCTTTTGAGACCTTGCACGCCCACGGCGTTTTCCGCGACAAATACGGCGACAAAGTTACTGTTTACACGGTCGGCGAAGGCGACAATATCATTTCGCGTGAAATCTGCGGCGGTCCTCACGTCACCCACACCGGCGAGATTCTCGAATCCGGACATTTCAAAGTGAAAAAGGAAGAAGCCTCCTCCGCCGGCGTCCGCCGCATCAAAGCCATCCTCGTTCCCTAGCGCGCCAGCCGGTATTCGTACCGGTACCACCCGTAACCCTAGTGAAGGCAAAGACTCCAGCACCCGCAGCGTCACTCGAGCGGCCGCCTCGCAGGATCCAAGGATTCGTCGCACTCGGCGCAAGCGATTGGTCGCCACCCCAACCACCGGTTAGATTGTCGGCTGGATTGGTATTCTGGGCAACGGTCTCTGCAAGAGCGAGACCAAAGTGAAATACGAAAATTGCCCGAAACGACGCTTTTGGGCAATTTTCTTAACTCTTTCTTTACCAACTTTCTTTCCTAAAGAAAGTTAGGAATACGTGGTGGGGGTGGTTGGAATCGAACCAACTACCAAGTGGTTATGAGCCGCCTGCTCTAACCGATGAGCTACACCCCCACACCATCAGTCTATCACAAAATCACCCAATCTGTTATATTGCCGACTTCTTGCGTATTCCGCTTGTGTTTTCTTTCCGAACCGTATATAATACAGGTACATATGAGTTTAATTAACGGGTTGGGCGAATTTTTCGCAATCGACATCGGGACAAACAGTTTACGCGTAGCCCAGCTTACGGGTAACAAGAATTCTGGCTGGACGCTCAAGCACTTCGGTTATGTTCCTATCACCGAGGGCCTCGCCCAAGACGACTCCAACGCCGGTCGTCAAGCCTTCATGGCCACCGTTAAAATGCTGGTCGGGCAATCCGGCATCACTACCACAAACTGCGTCATCGGACTCCCCAGCAATAAAGCCTTTACCAGCGTCATCAAAGTTCCTGCCCAAGACGAAGCCGACCTCAAGAAAACCATGATGTACCAAATGGACAGCCTCGTCCCCACTGCCCTCTCCGACGCCGAAATCGACTGGATAGATCTTGGACCTATCCCCGGCGACCTCGAGAATACCAACATTCTCCTCTCTAGCACCACCAGCACTTTCGCCGAAAGTCGCCTCGACCTCTTCGAGGACGCCGGCTTCAATGTTTATGCCGCCGAGCCGGAAGTCATCGCCATGACCCGCGCCCTCTACCCTTATGACGCTCACGATGCCCGCCTCATTGTTGACTACGGCGAAGCCTCCACCGACATTTCAGTTTACTATCATGGTGCCCCGCGCCTCCTTCGCTCCGTGCCGCTCGGACTCCGCGACCTTGTCAAAGTCGCCTCCACTTCTCTCTCGATTAAAGAAGACCAAGCCCGCCAATTCCTCTTAAAGTTCGGTCTCGCACAAGACAAGCTCGACGGCAAAATCTTCATCGCCATCAACGCCGCTCTCGACACCTTCGTTTACGAGCTGGCTAAAGTCATCCGGACTTTCAACACCAACTACCCGACCGTCCCTATCGGCGGTGCCATCGTCGCCAACTACGGCGAGGCGGTCCCTCTCATGCTCGATTACATTTCCGCCAAGCTCAAAATCCCCGTCGAAGCCGCTAATCCTTGGCGCAAGGTCGCTGTCCCGCCCGAATATCGCGATGCTCTCCGCACCGTTGCTACCGAATTCGCCGTAGTCCTCGGACTCGCCGAACGCACCAACGATGTTGCCCCATATATCGAACCACGAAAATGGCTGGGTCTCATCAATTTCACCAAAAGTGTGGGCGATAAAGCCGCCGACGCCGGAGCCAAGCTTCTCGAAGGCGCCAAAGACCCAACCAATCCTGGAGGTACAGCTGATGTTTGAGATTAACCTTGTCCCGCAAATCAAACGCGATGCCCTCCGCACCCAAAAGATCCGTAATATCGTCATTTTCTGCTGCATTATTTTAGCCGTCGGTTGTGGCATCTTACTCACCATCTTCGGCACCACCTACGGTGTCCAACGCGCCATCACCGCCAGCCGCACCAATCAAATTAATGAAAACTTTGATGAATTGGAAACCCTTGGCGACCTCCGCTACTACCTCACCATTCAGAACCAGCTTGCCGAACTCAACGAAATTGCCCAGCAAAAATCGGTTTTCTCCCGCGTCCTCAATATTGTTTCCGACATTATCCCTCGCGACAATAATGGCGACCCGCTCATTCAATTCACCGAACTCAACTACAATGTCAACGAGTTCCGCGTCTCTTTTGACGCGCAAAGCATTCACGGCTTCCCCGCCCTAAACGTCCTCGAGCGCACCATGGAACGCCTCTATTTTGATTTTGGTGTTTATCGTGGTCCCGACGGCAACGAAGTCCAAGTTATTCGTGAAGGCATCAACACCGATCCTGACAGCCCGCATCGTGGCATTATCTACGGTGTCGTCCTCGCTCAAGACGGTAGCGAAATCCGCATTTATCGCGACAGGCGCGATTACCACGGCTTCCACTTTGACTCCGCCTGCCTCGCCGCTGACGGCATCACCAGCCAATGCAAACTCATACCCGATGACTCTGTCGGTCGAGATGGCGCCCCGAGCTTCGAGATTGGCGCTGGCGGCACCCCGACCTTGCGTTTCCGTATGTCATTTTCTATCGCCCCGGAGGCGCTCAACATCCAGAGTCGTTTTGTTCGCGTCCTCGGCATCGCCCGCCAAGATGTCACCGACTCGTTCTTGCAGATTAATAATAACTGGTTCGCACCCGCACCGACCTTACCGGAGGAGCAACTATAATGGCAAGAAAAGGTCTACAATCCACCAAACGCGCCTCTATTGACAAGGCGAACTATCTTATGTTCCTCTGTGTCGCCGGTGTCTCTGCCCTCGTCTCCGTCACAGTCGTCACGGTTGACTACCTTTCCAAAATGATTACTTTTCAAAGCGAAGTCAACACCCAGAAGCTTGAAACTCTTGAAATCACCGAAGCCAACCTTAACAACTTCGAAGTCGTCATGGAAGAAATCCGCGACCTCCGCAACAACCAAAACCTCAAAGATTCCGCCATGAACGAAGCCCATTATCGCGAACCACTCCGCGTGGTTGCTAACGCCATGCCTGCTTTCCGCAATCTCGCCGCCTTTGGCGCCAGCATCGCCGACCTCACCATTCATCGCGTGGGTGGCAATGAGGCAGTTATGCAAGGTATCGCCGTCGGTCGTGACTCGATTGTCATGCCACCCCTCGAAACCACTGCCGAGACCATGAACCTATCTTTCCAAGTTATCGGCGCCCTCGGCTGTGAGGGTCAAGCCACCGCTTGCGACACGCCGGTTGGTATTTCTCAAATCTTGAGCAATCTTGAGCGCTCCATCCGTCCGATTGAAATTAACGCCGCCAATTTTATCTTCCGCTCCGAATCACTAGTCGAACTCTCCATTCAAGCCAACGGTTTCTTCACTTCCGAACACACCGTCAGCATGAGTAGTCGTCAGTTGACCGCCGCCTCGGTTCTCCAGCGTCGCCGCACTCTCCCCGGAGCCGCACCAACTAGCACAGGAGCCACCCCATGAAAAAAGTTGATATCATAGTCTGCTTCGCCCTCGCCATTCTCTCGGCTATTTTGTCGGTCGTCATCTCTCGCGCCGCCTTTGGCGATCCGGAAAGCGCCGTCGCCATCATCGAAGTAGTTGATGAGATTTCATCGGACGTTTACCCTCCCGACCCTCTCATTTTTAACACCCGTGCCATCGACCCGACAATTGAAATTTGTATCGGTGATATGAACCAAGGTTCCGACATCAACGCCGACGAATGCTACAACTGGGGCGAGATTATCCACGATAATTGTAACCCCGAGATTGACCCGAATTGCCCTCCTAACTCTGGCAGCAACGGAGAGAACTAATGAATTTTGACGCCGATACTAGCGCCAAAATCGCCAAACTCATCATTGACAACGGCTTGGTCGATGCTTTGCGCGTGCGTATCTTGCCACCCGAAAAACAAAGCCCCCAAGCTTGGCTCGAAGATGGACTCATTACCAAGCAGATTCTCGCCCACGCCATCGCCACCCAATTCAACGTGCCATTCGCCTACATCGACGGCGCCCTCATTGGTAGTGAAATCCTCCACCTCGTCTCTGAAGATTCTGCCTTCAAGATGCGCGCTGTGCCACTCGCCGAACGCGACGGCAAAGTTTATATCGCCCTTGAAAATGCCACCGACACCCAAAAAATCGACTATCTCACCAACATGATACACAAGCCACTCATCGCGGTGATGGCTAGCCCCGACGCGATAAATGACATTCTCGAACAATACAAAACCGACCTCTCCGCCGTTGACAGCGCGGTCGAAGCTAACCGTCAAATGGACGACGAAGTCGAAGCCGAAGTCAAAACCATTGTCCAAGACAGCCCGATTGCGAAAGCTCTGGTTTCTCTGCTCGAATATTCGGTCAAAGCCCGCGCTTCCGATATTCACGTCGAGCCGGAAGAACACCGCCTCCTCGTGCGTTGTCGTATCGATGGCGTTTTACGCGAAGTGATGAATCTGCCGAAGACCATTGAGAGCCAACTAGTTGCCCGCATCAAGATTCTTGCCGGTCTCAAAATCGACGAAAAGCGCGCCCCTCAAGACGGTCAATTTTCGGTGCAAGTCGGCGACTCTCCTGTGGATTTGCGTATCGCGACCAGCCCGGTTGTTTGGGGCGAACAGGTCGTTATTCGTATTCTCAAAAAAGAAAGCGGGCAAATCGGTATCGAAAAAATGGGCATCGTCGGTCGCGCCCTCCGCACCATTCGCCGCGGTATCGCCCAGCCGAACGGCATGGTCTTAACCTCTGGTCCGACCGGCTCCGGTAAGTCCACCACTCTCTACTCGCTCGTCCAAGAAATCAAAACTTCCGAAATCAATATTGTCACCCTCGAAGATCCGGTCGAGTATAAAATAGCTGGTGTCAATCAAATCCAAGTCAATATTGCCGCAGGCCTTACTTTTGCCTCCGGCCTACGTTCGATTCTCCGTCAAGACCCCGACGTCGTGATGGTTGGTGAGATTCGCGACACCGAAACTGCCCAACTTGCCGTCCAAGCCGCCCTGACCGGTCACTTGGTTTTCAGCACCCTCCACACCAACTCGGCTTCTGGTATTTTGCCACGCCTCATCGACATGGGTATCGAACCGTTTTTGATTGCCTCGACTCTAAATACCATCATCGGACAACGGCTTTGTCGACGCATAGCGCCGAACGCCGAAGACTTGCCTGCCACCGACATCGAAGTCGCAGAAATCCAAAAAAACATCGGCTGGCTCTTGCCCGACAAAGTCGAAGACGTGCCTAAAGTCAGCGAAGATCTCGGCTATGAAAATCTCCCTCTCGCGAACGCCAAAAGTTATTCCCTACGTCGCGGACACGATTCCGAAGACACACCCGGAGGCTACCGTGGGCGTATTGGTGTTTATGAAGCTCTTGAAATTGATGCCGATGTCCAAAAACTAATTGTCGCCCGCGCCACCGCCAGCGATGTCCAAAAAATGGCTATCGCTAAAGGTATGGTCACTCTCCGCCAAGACGGTATGTTTAAGGCTCTCAAAGGGCTCACCACTATTCAAGAAGTCAACCGCGTCACCTCCGACCAAGCTATGTAATATCTACCACTCGCCCTTCAGTATGCGGTTCGCCGAAATCTGACGCCGTTAACTTGAAGTCAAAATCATATTCTTGCAAATCTTTGAGCTGCGCCAGCTTCTCCGCCGCGCCCCACGCGCACAAACGAAAGTCGCATCGATCTCTGTCGCCGATTCTTAAACTCACATGTTCTTTTTGCTTGCCCATCAACCGCCTCTCCAGCAACGTCCCACGCATCCGAAACAGCGGCTCGCTATGCCCCTGTCCAAATGGTTCCAAATCTTGCAACTCGCGCCAAAACTCAAGCGACAAATCCGCCGCACTTTCTACCACCACATCTGGTCGCGTCCGCAAAAACTGCGCTTGGTTAACTAACTTTAATCCGCGATAATATTTCTCTATCGCCTTACTAATCGCCTCAAAATTGTCCGCCACTGCCGTCATGCCGCCCGCCGCCTCATGCCCGCCGCCCTTTTCTACCAGCCCTAAATCTTGCAAATGCAGAATCGCCCCCACACACGAAAACTCGCCAAAACTCCGCGCCGAACATTTAATTTTTTCTCCCTCCGCCGTCCGCGTCCAGACAAACGCCGGCTTTTCATAAGCCTCCACCAGCTTGCTCGCCAATAGCCCAATCAGCCCCTCATGCCATTCACCGCGCGTCACAATCACATCTTGCTTCACTTGCTTGCCTAGCTGTTCACATAACTCATCTATCGCCGCCCTCTGCTCCTGCCGTCGCTTCCTGTTGAGCTGGTCCAAATCCATTGCTAGTCCCGCAGTTTCCATCGGGTCGTCAGTCAGTAACAGCTCCAACGCCTTGCGCGGCGATTCCAGCCGCCCACTCGCATTAATCTTCGGGCCTACTTGAAACGCCAAACTATGTGTATCCAATCGCTTCACATCACACACCAATTCTGCCAGCCCCCGCCACTTCGTCCGTCGCATTACCATCAAGCCATAGCGCACCAAAATCCGATTGTCGCCCAGAAGCGGCACTTGGTCACACACTGTCCCCAGCGCCACAAGGTCCAACAACCACTTCGTCCAGTCGCCATCCGCCCCTGCAACTGCCCGAATCAGTTGAAACGCCACCCCCACTCCTGCCAAATCCCGAAACGGATACTTACTATCTTTACGTTTTGGATTTACCACCGCCACTGCCTGCGGCGGCTCCCCAATCTCATGATGGTCGGTGATGATTACGTCCACCCCCCGCTTGGCGAGTTCGGCGACGATTTCCGCGTCCCGACTCCCACAATCCACTGTAATCAAAAGCTTAATCTTCGGGTCAATAGTTTCCAAAATCCGCTCTGGCAAGCCATAGCCATCAACCATCCGCTCCGGCAAATCATAACCGACATCTGCGCCCAGCTGCTTTAATCCCCGCATCATCACCGCCGTCGCCGTCACGCCGTCCGCGTCATAATCACCAAAAACCAAAATCGGCTCTTGGTTTTTTATCGCCTTCTGTAATCGCTTCACCGCCTTCGCTATATCCGGCAAGCTATCCGGCGCATTCAAGTCTTCATATTGCGGATTTAAGAATGCCGCCACCTTTTCGGGGTCAATGCCTCGCGCCTTTAACAGTTTCTTAAACAGTGGGCTATAACTCATAACTCAATTTTACGGGCCAAGTCTAACAATTTCTTACTCGGTGAGTAAGTTGGCACCGCTCCTTCTCCACGCTCCAGTAGTCCCAACTCCGCTAGTCGCGTCAGCTCCCGCTGGACATTTCCGGCGTTGATTTTCAGCGCTCGTGCCAGCTCTCGCACCCCGATCTCCACCTCTCCGTTCGTCGCGAAAAACCGCATCACCCGCACCCTTGTTCGCGGCACTCCTAGCTCCTCCAACATACCCCTATTATACCATGACTTTCCTGTTTGGAAAAATGCTTATACTGTGCTATAATACCAGAGTATGGACAAGGAACAACAGAGAGCGCTACCAAGGCGCACGCTTCATTATTTCTGGCAAGAATTACGCCAGTATCGTGGGGTATTTTTCTTGATGGTTCTTACCGGTATCATCGGTACCATCTTACTTTCCACTATCGTTCCCTTCGTCTTCTCCCGCATTGTCGATAGACTCGCCGCTGGCGGCTTCAGCCCTAACATTCTCGCCGACTTCTTCCCCCTTATCGCCACTGCGGTCGGTGTCATGCTACTCGGTGAGCTTATCTTTCGTTGGCGCCTCTGGATTCTCTGGAAAAACCAACTCAAAATGATGGCCGACCTCGACCTCCTCTGCTTCCAAGCCGTCGCCAATCAGTCGATGTCTTTTCACAATAACCGCTTCTCCGGCTCCCTCGTCAACTACACCAACCGCTTTGTCAACGCATTCGAAGGCTTAATGGACAACTTCATCTTCCGTATCGTTCCCTTTATCACCGTCGTTATCGCTTCCACCATCGTCCTCTTCCGCTATGTGCCCGCCTACGCCCTAGCCTTACTCGGCATCATCGTCGCCTTCTTCGTCTTCACCTACTTCATCAGTCGCCGCGGCTTCGGTCTGCGTGAAAAGAGCGCCCGCGCCTCCAGTGAGAAGACCGGCAAGCTCGCCGACGCCATCGGCAATATCCTCACTGTTAAATCTTACGCCCGCGAAACCGACGAGAAACGCCGCTACCACAACGCGGTCGAAAAAGTCATCGGACTCGAACTTATCCGTATGCGTTTCACCACCTCCCGCCATATCTTTAATACCATCGTTCTGACCGTCCTGCTCGCCCTCGCTCTCGTCTTCATTGTCGGCGGCACTCAGTGGTTCGGCATCAGCATTGGTACCGCCGTTCTGATTTACGCCTATACCCAAATTATTTTCGGTCAAATGTGGGACGTTAATAATATTATCAAGGACATTATCGAAGCCTTTAGTGACGCTGTCGAAATGACCGAGATTCTTGATGACAACCCAACCGTCTTTGATACCAGCCCCAACCGCCTCTCCGTTGCCAAGGGCGACATTCTCTTCGATAACATCGCCTTCCGTTATAGTGATGGCAAAGAAAGCGTCTTTCAAGATTTCACGCTCGAAGTCAAAGCTGGCGAACGCGTCGGGCTAGTCGGTATCTCCGGCTCCGGCAAGACCACCCTTACCAAACTCCTGCTCCGCTTTTCCGATGTCGAAGGCGGTGCCATTCTCATCGACGGACAAGACATCAAAGAAGTTTCGCAAAAATCACTCCGCGAAAACATCGCCTACGTCCCGCAAGAGAGCCTACTTTTCCATCGCTCCATTTCTGAAAATGTCTCCTATGGTCGCGAACACGCCACCGAAGCCGAAGTTATCCAAGCCCTCAAACTCGCGAACGCTTGGGAGTTTGTCAAAGACCTCCCCAAAGAACTCGAAACTCTTGTCGGCGAACGTGGTGTCAAGCTATCGGGCGGTCAACGCCAGCGCATTGCCATCGCTCGCGCCATTCTCAAAAACGCTCCAATTCTCGTCCTCGACGAAGCCACTTCCGCTCTCGATAGCGAGTCCGAGAGCCTGATTCAAGATGCCCTCCAAAAGCTAATGCGCGGTCGCACCAGCGTCGTCATCGCCCACCGCCTCTCGACCGTCGCCAGCCTTGACCGCATCGTCGTCCTAAAAGACGGCAAAATCGTCGAAAGCGGCTCTCATCAATCTCTGCTCAAAACAGACGGTGCCTACGCCAAACTTTGGGCGCGCCAGACCGGAAGTTACAACATCAAAAACAAGGATTCACTCAATGGGTAAGCTCAACCTCAAAAAAGCCTTCACCAACCTCAAGCGCTGTTTCGTCGCCCCATCCTCCCTCGCCACCGAACGATGCAAGTTTAACTTCCTCATTTTGCCCGCTATTTTCTATATCACCGCCCTCGTTTACGAATTCATCTTCAAGGGCTTCCTCAATTCTTGGAGCGCTCGCTCAATTTTCATGGTCTTTATCTTCGCCCTCATCTGGGCATTCATCGGCTTCCTCATCAGCTTCCTACCTCGCTTCGTCGCTCGCATTACCGCCTCTTTCTTCACCGCCGTCCTCACCGCCGTTTTCATCATTCAATATATTCTCATTCAGATACGCCACATTCCCGCCAGCCTCGCCCAAGCCAATATGCTTCGTAGCGAAGTCGGGCCCGTCATGGACACTTTCTGGAAAGAAGTTCACGCCAACTTACCGCTGGTTATCACCTATGCTCTCGTCGCTGCGCTCGCCATCTTCGCCATCTGGTTCTTCAAGTTTGGCCGTCTCCGCTTCCGCAACTGGTTATGTTCTCTCCTCCTTGTCATCGGCATCGGTGTCTTCCTCTCTGGCGTACTCGAACTCTCCCTCCGCGCCTTTGGCACCCGCTTTGGCAGCCCTCACTATCTCTACTGGCGTAGCACCGACATGCGCGCTCAAGTCCGCGAACTCGGACTCATTGCTACCGAAACCATCGACATTCGCCACGTTTTACTCGGCTTCGAGCCGACCATTACCGCCATGGCCGACCCGATGCGTCGCCAGTCGCCAACCAGCGAATTTGTCCCTCAAGTCACCTTTGATTTATTGGCAGAAGCCGCCAACCAATCCCTCCAACACGCCCAGATTTCCAACGCTCTCGCCATCACCACTCCGTCCTACACTAACGAATTCACCGGCGTCTTCTCCGGCAAAAATATGATTTTTATTATGGCAGAGAGCTTTAGTCCTATGGGTGTCCACCCCGGACTCACCCCTACCCTCTATAAAATGATGAATGAGGGCTTTGTGTTCGAGAACTTCTACTCGCCTCACGTCCTTTCTACTCTCGGTGGCGAGTTCTCCACCCTCACCGGCTTGCTTCCGACCCAATCCATTCTCCGCAATTGGCGCGATAACACCCCGACCTTCCCGCTCGCCGTCGGACATAGCTTCACTCGTGCCGGCTACAACGCTAATCACACTTACTCTCTCACTGAAGGCTTCTTCTACGAACGTCACCAAACCCGCGATACTATCGGGCTCACCAATCATATCTCCTGCGGTCTAGGTATGGAGGCATATATCGGCGATGCCCAGTGTTCCCAATGGATCCAATCCGACATTCAACTGGTCGATACCGTCCTCCCATGGATAAGCGAAAAAGCCCTCGCCCGCGATGACTCTGGCAATCGTATTCCTTTCGCCACCTACCTTCTCACCATGGCAGGACACGGTGAATACGACGGCTGGAATCATGTTACCACCCTTTATCGTCGGGAAGTCGCCCGCCTACCGGTCTCACTAAACGCCCGCGTTTATGTCGCCGCCCAAATGGATCTCGACCGCGCCGTCGGCCGTCTCATCGCCGCCCTTCGTTCCATCGGCGAACTTGACAATACCGTCATCGCCATCGTCAGCGACCATTACCCCTACATGCTCACCCTCGACCAAATCAACGAACTCTCTTCTTTCGAGCGCGACCCTATCATCGATGTCAACCAAAGCCCCTTCATCGTCTGGAACTCCAAGATGGTCTCCGGCCGCCTCGATGTCGGCACTTGGGGACAACCGCGTCTTATCGACTCTACCGTCCGCACTAATCGCGTCGGCGCTTTGGTCGATGTCTTACCAACCCTTCTCAATCTTTGGGGTATTCCGTTCGACAGCCGCCTGATGATGGGACGCGACCTACTTTGTCCGGTTTCGTCCGGTCTCGCCGTCTTTGCCGACCGCTCATGGGTTACTGACTACGGTCGCTTTTACGCCGCCACCGACCACTTCACGCCTCGTCGCGTGGACGGCGGTGCTTCACTCGACCTACCGGAAGATTACGTCAACATCATCAATCAATTCATTGCCAGCCGCTTCAATCTGTCCGAAAGCATCGTCCAGCATGATTATTTCTCCGCCCTCGATTTCGGTGGAGGAGGTAGATAAATGGCCAAGTATGTCTTCGTTGTTGGCGGTGTCCTCTCGGGTGTCGGCAAGGGCATCACTGCCGCCAGCATCGGTGCCATTCTTCAAGCCAAGGGGCTTAAAGTCTCCATTATGAAGTGCGACCCCTACCTCAACGTTGACGCCGGTATGCTTTGCCCTGCCGAACACGGCGAATGTTTTGTCACCCACGACGGCAAAGAAACCGACCTCGACCTCGGACATTACGAGCGCTTTTTGGACGTTGAAACCGACCGCTTCTCCACCGTCCTCTCCGGCGGTATGTTTAATGAACTTCTAACCGCCGAGCGCGAAGGCAAATTTGGCGGCAAGACCGTCCAACTCGTCCCCCACTTCACCAATCTCATTCAAGACAAAATCGAACAATCGCAAGCCAGCCAAGATTCCGACGTCCACATCATCGAAATCGGCGGCACCGTTGGCGATATGGAGAGCCTCAGCTACATCGAAGCCGCCCGCGAATTCGCCAGCCGTGTCGGCCGCAAAAACTGCCTCTACGTCAGCGTCGTCTGGGTGCCTTGGATTAACACCAGCAAAGAACTCAAAACCAAACCGGCACAAAACGCCCTCCACGAACTCCGCGGCTTCGGCATCATGCCTGACCTCGTTTGCGCCCGCACCGAACTCCCTGCCCCGCACGGGATTCTCTCCAAAATCGCCGCCTTCGCCGGACTTGACGAAGACGCAGTTATCAATCTACCCGATGTCGCGAGCGTCTATGAAGTGCCACTCAATCTCGCCCGCACCGGCGCCATTGATATCCTTGACCAATTTGCTGGTGGCGGTCGCGCCGATCTCGAAAGCTGGCGCGCTCTCAGTCACCGCCTAACCGAAGATTACTACCGCACCGTCCGCGTCGGCATCATCGCGAAATACGATAACCACGACGTTTACTTAAGCGCCCTCGAAGCCCTCAAAGCCGCCGCCCAAGCCTGTCAAACCAATCTCCAAATCGTCTGGCTCGACGCTAATACCACCGATGACTCCGATTGGCGAGGCGTCGATGGACTCTTTGCCCAAGGCGAAACCCGCGTCGCCGAATTCGCCCTCGAAGCCGACCATCCCTTCCTCGGTGTCGGCACTTGCCTTGCTAGTGTTGTCAAAACCGGCAATAACATCATTCAACTCACCGAAAACAGTAAGGTCGCCAGCATCTATTCCGAAAGCGAAATCATCGAACGCGCCCGCAACAGCCGTTGCAGTCTCGCCAATGTCATGAGCGATTCGCGCTTTGTCGTCTCTGGCAAAAGCGGCAAAGATGCCATGTTCGTCGAAGCTCCCAACAAAAAGTTTATCGTCCTCACCGCCACTAACCCCGAGTTTCGCTCCCGCCCTATGCGCCCTCACCCACTTTATGTAGAGTTTATAAGGAGTTTAATAAAATGAGAATTATTTTTCCCGAAGGTGACGACCCCCGCATTCGCGAAGCCGCCGAGTTTTTGCGAGCCCAAGGATTCGCCGATGTCATGCTCTTAACCGGCTCCGACGACCTCCGCGACGCCTGCCAACTCGTCCACGACGAAGACGCCGATGCCGTCATAGCCGGTATCGACCTCCCCACTCACGACATGGTGCAAGTCGTCCGCGATGTCATCGGTGTCAAAGAAAAAACCTATTCCTCCTGCTTTTTGCTCGAGCGCGAAGGCAAAGACGGCCGACCCGAGAAACTAATTCTCGCCGATGCAGGCGTCACCAAGAACCCCACTGCCGACCACCTCTACCAGATTCTCGAACAGACCTACGTTACTGCCGAAAAACTCTTGAACCAACAGCCTCGCATCGCCCTCCTCTCCTACTCGACCCACGGTAGCGGCTTTGACGACCGGCTACCCGACTCCGACATCATCAAAATGCGCGAAGTCCTCGCCCGCGCCCGCCAAGAACACCCACTCTGGCTCATCGACGGCGAGCTCCAACTCGACGCCGCTATCTCCGACGAAATCTCTTTCAAGAAAGCTCCCAAGTCCACCCTCGCCGGCAACGCCAATGTCTTCATTGTCCCTAACCTTGCCGCCGGCAACGTTCTCTTTATGGCGCTCAAACACTACGCCAACTTCCGCGCCTACGGACCTCTCCTCCAAGGCTTCAACGCCCCCTGCGCCGACCTCCCCCGTGGCGCCACTACCGCCGACATCATCGGCACCGCCGAATGTATCGCGCGACTTGCCCAAGATTAGCTTTCGCTCCCCCAAAACCTCGCCCCCACTTGCCCCCGCTCTCCATTCCATCGCCCCAATATGCTATAATACAAGACATGGAAGAGAGTATTTTTACGCGGATTATCAAGGGCGAAGTCCCTGCTCACAAGATTTACGAAGACGATAAAGTCCTCGCCTTCCTCGATAACCACCCTCTCGCCACCGGCCACACCCTCCTCATTCCCAAACAGCAGGAAGATTACCTCTTTGACCTCCCCGACGACCTATACAATTATATGTGGGCTGTCGCCAAGCAACTCGCCGACCCTCTCCGCACCGCCATGAACGCCAAACGTATTGGTGTCATTGTCGAGGGTTTTTTAGTTCCCCACACCCACATTCACCTCGTTCCCATCAATAACGACCAGCAACTCAAGCACGGCTCCCGCCAAACCGACGTCCAGCCAGAGGAGTTCGCCCGCATTGCCGCAGTCATCCAGCAAGCCATCAACCAATCCACTCATGACAAAAAGGAGAACCCATGAAAAATTTTCTCACCAAAGCCGCAACCTTTTTCAAGACCCATTGGGGTATCTGGGTTGTCCTCATCGCCGCTTTTGTGATTTCTCTACCCTTCATGCACCCCGAGGCGCTCACCGGCCACGACGCTCCTTTCCATATGTTCCGCTACGAGGGTATTGCTAATGCTTGGCGCAGTGGACAGCTCGTTCCCCAGCTCGACCCCGCCGCTTTTGGTGGTTTCGGCTACGCCCCCAGTCTCTTTTACGGTCCGCTAACCGGCTGGGTCGTCCTCTTTTTCTCATGGCTGGTTGGCGGCTATACTGGTATCGCCGTCAATATGCTGATGATTCTTTCAGTTTTCGGTGCCGCCCTCGCCTGCTATAAGCTCATTCGCGAAGTCACCAGCAAAACCACCCCCGCCGTCTTCGCCGCCATCGCCTATGCCGCCGCGCCCTACCACCTCTTCGATTACTTCATTCGCCGCGCTGATGGCGAGGTCTTATCCTTTATTTTCGCCCCGCTCGTCTTTCTCGGACTCTGGCGCCTCATCCAAAAGAGCGATAAAAACGCCATCTTACCCCTCGTCATCGGTGGCGCCGGTATGGTGCTATCGCACAATCTCTCCGCCCTCATGTTCGCCGCCCTCGCCGTCATCTTCATTCTGATGAACTGGCGCCCTCTCTTTGCCAACCAAAACTGGAAACTCACCCTCCCCAAATTCGTCTATTCTGGCGTTCTCATGCTTCTCATCGCCGCCGTCTTCATTCTGCCGATGCTCGAAGCCCGCAGTGCTACTCTCTATAATATTTTCAATCCCGCCTTTGCCGAGACCAACATGGGGCAAAACGCCGTCGCCGTCTGGGATCGCGGCATTCACCTCGGCGAACTCTTTTTTAACATGCCCGCCAACACCGAAGGCATGTTTTATGGTTTGGGCATCACCGCCATTCTCGGTGTCATCGCTTTCTTCATCGTCCGAAAACGCCTCCCCGATGACACGCGTAAGTTTACTCGCCATATGCTCATCTTTGGTCTAGCTTCTGCCTTTATGGCTACCGCTTGGTTCTTCCCGTGGCAATGGGTGCCACAGATTATGACCTCCATTCAATTCCCGTGGCGCATGCTTCTCATCACCTCTTTTGCCCTTCCATTAGCCGCCGGTATCAGTCTCTACTGGCTGGTCAAAGGCTGGTTCGAACAACGCGAAAAAGACGATCGCCTCCCGCCGTGGTCACTCGCCGCCATAGCCGCCACTCTCATGCTTGCCGCAGTCGCGCCACTTATGTCGCTCGGGCTTTATTCCCCACGCTGGCAATACTGGTATGATTATCGCCTCTGTTCCTTTGTTGAAAATCCGGATCGCGCTTGGTGGTTCGGCGCCGAATATGAATATCTACCGGCTCGTGTCATGGGTTGTATCGACCAATCACAGTGTCCGCTCAAATACGACATGCCCGAATGGCTCTACGCCCGCAAGGCCCAAGGCATCATTCGAGTTTGTGATGGCGTTAGTGAGGCAGACGCCGAGGCCGACCCCGACGCCCTCGCCACCTGTGCCGGCTATCTCGAGTTCCCACTCTTCTTCTACCCCGCCTACCAAGCCCGCACCAACATCGGCGACACCCCCACCCACCTTGAAGTCTTTGAGTCACCAAACGGACTCGTCGCTGTCCACGTTGAGGAGGGCATGGGTGTCGACACCAGCCAATACGAACTACCATTCGCTTATGGAGTCTTCATTGACGTGGCAGACGGCATCGAAGTCTTTTACGGCACCAGCCCCGCCACTTCGCTCGGCTTCGCCCTCTCTACTATTGGTCTCGCCAGTCTGACTGCCTACTCCGTCCTCCACTGCCGTCGTCGCCGCTCCGTCTAGTGCGCCAGCCGATCTGCGTATCGGCAGCACCCGTAAGCCTAGCGAAGGCAAAAGCTCCAGCACCCGCAGTGTTAGCCGAGTGGCCGCCCCGTGCGAACCAAGGAAGCGTCGCACTCGGCGCATCAGAGCGGTCCCCGCCCCAACCGCCGACACTGGTGGCTGGATTGGTATTCTGGGCAACGGTCTCTGCAAGAGCGAGACCAAAGTAGAGGCGGTCGTTCCGCCCGCCCCTACGGAACACCAACCACTGCTACTTATCTTCGTTGGCGCGTTTGATGTTCGATTCTTCAATAAAATACAGCGGCCGATTCTTGGTTTCAATGAAAATCCTGCCCACATACTCGCCAATCACCCCCAGCGACAACAACTGCACGCCACCCAGTAACAAAATCGCCGTCATCAAAGACGGATAACCCGCGGTGTCCGGTCCGAACAAGACGGTCCGCACTACCACTCGTATCAACCAGAAGAACGCCAGCACCGTCACAATCCCACCAACTACCGCCGCTATTCGTAGCGGCGATGTCGTAAACGAAGTAATCCCATCAATCGCCAGATTAATTAACTTCCCATAGCCTTGCTTGGTCTCGCCCGCCGCCCGCGCGTCTCGGTCATACAAAAACTCATGCTTCTTATAGCCTACCCACGAGAAAATCGCCTTCATGTTGCGGTTCCTCTCCCGCACCTCACGTAGCGCCATCACACAGCGCCGCGACAATAGCCGAAAATCGCCCGTGTCAATCTGGATCGGCACCGGCGTCGTTGTTTGTAGCAACCGATAATACAACGAACTCGTCCACTTCTTCATGCTCGTTTCGCCCGCCCGACTCTTCCGTCGCGCATAAACATCATCTACACCAGTCTCCCAAATCTTTATCATATCTGGGATTAACTCCGGCGGGTCCTGCAAGTCCGCATCAATAATCACCGCCGCGTCGCCGTCCGCATAATCCAGCCCCGCCAACATCGCCGTCTCCTTACCAAAGTTACGCGAAAAATTAATATACTGCGCCCGATTATCCGTGTCCGCGAAATCCTTGATTTTATCCAGCGTCTTATCTCGCGACCCATCATTCACAAAAATAAACGTCCACTTGTAATCTGTATTCGCGTCCGCCAGCTCCACCAGTCGCTCTTGTAACTTCGGGAACACTTCCGCCTCATTATGACACGGAATAATAATATTTATCGTCTTCATACCTCTATTATACCACATTTGCCAGAGAGTGGGCCAAATCTGCCCGCTGGCACCACGAGAGAGGCAAAAATGTGATATAATGCTAATAATGAGCCGAGAAACGCGCACAGTTTATAAAGAGATCTGGCAAAATCATCGCAGCCTTGCCGCCATGGTCATTATCATGTGGGCGCTAATCCTCCTCCTAATTATCGTCTCGGCATTCCTCATCGAGCCCAAACATCTCCGCACCCTCAGTCACTATACCAATCTCGGTGTCGTCAACTACTATCTAAACGCTCGCTGGTGGCATGCCATCATCTTCCCTGCCTCCGGTGTCATTTTCGGCTTCTTTTGGACTATTCTTACCTCCCAACTCTTCGTCAAACGCGGTGCCCTCTTCGCTCGCGCCTTTGTCTTCCTCTCTTATTTTGTCCTCGTCACCCTCAGCGCTACCGCTGTCCGCATCTTGCTCTTTAACGCAGGTTTATCATAGTGGCAAAATCTAGTCCGCCCTCTACAGGCGCCCCCGAAATCCCTATCGGCAAACGTCGCCCCCTTTATCGCGCCTTCGAAATCCTCCCCGCCGCCATGAGTTATGGCGCCATCATTCTCCTCATTGTGCTGTCCATCGTCCACCCCACTTGGGCGGCCTATTATATGCTCTTCCTCACCTCGGTCGTCTTCATCCGTGTGATTCGTATGGGTTCGCACCTCATCCTCGCCTATCGCCACCTCAATCACAACCGCCGCATCGACTGGCACAAGTGGCTCCACGAGCTAGACGATGCCGAGCAATCCCTCGAAAAACGCCGCGCCGCGGGCGGTGCCAAATCAACTTTAATGAAACAACACGAAGAAAACCTCCGCCTCATCGCCGCCGAACGCGAACACTACCCTCGCGCCAGTGAGGTCTACCACGGCATCATCATCGCCGCCTTTGACGAAGAATACGACATTATCGCGCCTACCATCGAAAGCGTCATCACTTCCGGCGTCGATTGCTCCAAAGTCGTCATCACTCTCGCCTACGAAGAACGCGGGGGCGAAGCTATCGCCGCGACCGCCGCTAAACTAGCCAAGAAATACGGCCACCAAGTCCACGATTTCTTGACCGTCATGCACCCCAAGGACCTCCCCGACGAAGTTATCGGCAAAGGACCCAACATCTCCTACGCCGGCGCTAAAGTCGCCGACTATTTCGAGCAGGCGAAGATTCCCGCTGACCGTGTCATCATCACCACCCTTGATAGCGACAATCGCCCCAGCCGTGATTACTTTGACCGCATCGCCTACGAATTCATCTCGCGCGAGGATCGCGACCGCTGTGCCTTCCAGCCTGTCTCACTCTTCCTTAATAACGTCTGGGATGCCCCCGCACCAATGCGTGTGGTTGCCGCCGGTAACACTTTTTGGAGCTTGGCGAGTCAAATGCGCCCCCATCTCACCCGCAACTTCGCGAGCCACAGCCAGCCTTTGAGCGCTCTTAAAGCCATGAACTTTTGGACCAAGCGCTCCATCGTCGAGGACGGGCACCAATTCTGGCGCTCCTATTTCTTCTTTAACGGCGACTATAAATCCATACCTGTCGGCATCAGCATCGGACAAGACATCGTCCAAGGTCCGAACTTACGCGCCAGCATGAAAGCCCAATGGAAGCAACTTCGCCGTTGGTTTTATGGTGCTAGCGACGTTGCCTATGTCGGCGCCAACTTCCTAAAGCGCGATAGCAAAGTCCCATTCTGGAAGACACTTGGACACTTCTTTATTCTCCTCGGCGAACCACTTACCCTCGCCACCTACCCGCCCCTAATTGCCTTTGGCGGCTTCGTTCCCCTCTTTCTCAACCAACAAGCCCGCGTCGATCTCGTCGTCCAGCAACTCCCCTTCATCATTTCGACCGTCCAGCAGCTCGCCCTCATCGGTATTGGTATCTTGGTGATTATGTCGCTCCGCATGCTTCCTGCCCGACCCAAACATCGCACCAACTGGAAGTTCGTTGGCTTTATTGCCCAATGGGTGCTGGTGCCGGTCGTCGCCATCGGTTACACCTCCGCTACCGCCTTCTACTCTCAAACCCGCCTCGCCCTCGGACTTTACATGGACAAATTCGACGTTACCGTCAAACACCGCATAAAATCCAAAAAATAGTGTTTTGGGTCTTGACATTTAACATGAACATGATTATTATATAGTAGCTGATATAGCAAAAACAAACATTCATCAAAATCAAAAAAGACCAGAAAGGTGGTGGAAATGTGCTTATATCAGAGGACATTTATAGCGAAAACGCTGCAAACGTAAGCGATTTGATGAAGGTTCGCACTAACTTGATTAACGCAATCAAAGAAGGCATCGAATTCTGGGAGCCCCACATGGACGATGTCGCCAACATCGCAAAGAGTATAGCCGAAGCCTTGGAGCTACCATCACCCATAATAGATAGAATCTATAAGGGTGGGCTACTGCACGACATGGGAAAATCCATGGTCGAAATGCAACCGGCTCTGATGTATCCGGGCAAGCTGCTCGGACCGCAGCTGGATTTAGTCCAACGGCATCCGATTTACGGCGCACAAGTAGTCGAATACATCTTCGGCATAACCTGTCCGGTTATACTCGACATAGTCCTGTCTCATCACGAGAAGCTAGATGGCAGCGGTTATCCCGAGGGATTACGGCGCGACAGCATCAGCCTGCCGGTCAGAATCACGACAGTTGCCGACATCGGCGCCGCGATTACCAGAAATCGTCCCACAAGTCCCGCGCGGTCTCGAGACGAAGCCGCTACAATCTTGCGTCAAGAAGTCGACCTTGGAGAGCTAGACTATCGCACTGTCGAAACCTTGATTGTAGATGTCTGGGGTTTGCCGAAGAGAGCGCCTCCTTCTTAACGCGCCTCTAGTGTTTTCGCAAAAGAAAGCGGACAGTTTCGTCCGCTTTTCTGATATAATAAAAATATATGGAAGAGATGAAATTAAAGATGCAGGGTGCAGTTGAGCGGTTTAAGAGCGAGCTGGGAAAGTTGCGCACCGGTCGCGCCCACCCCGACATGCTTGCCAATGTCAAAGTCGAAGCTTACGGGCAGATGATGCCCCTAACTCATGTCGCCAACGTCGTGGTTGCCGATGCCACCCTCCTTACCATCACTCCTTTCGACCCCAGCACTCTGCAAACTATCGCTAACGCCATTCGCAACGACCAGACACTCGGTCTCAACCCCTCCGACGACGGCCGTGTCGTCCGCGTGCCGATTCCCGCCCTTAATGAAGAGCGCCGCCGCGACATCGTCAAGTCCGCCGCCACCAAAGCCGAAGAAGCCAAAGTCGCCCTCCGCGCCGCTCGTGAAGATGGCCGCAAACTCGTCAAGAAGATGAAAGACGACAAGACCGCCTCCGAAGACGAAGCCAAACGCCTCGAAAAGCAAATCGAAGACACCACCCAAGAGTTCACCGGTAAAATCGAAGCCGAACTCAAAGCTAAAGAAGCGGAATTGATGAAGATATGAGCTTGGTGGGGGTTCTAGTTTTAATTACACAGATTTTAGGTGGGCTACTCCTCCTCACCATCATCGTGGTCGTCCACGAACTCGGACATTATTTTATGGCGCGCAAGAACGGTATTGAGGTCGAGGAGTTCGGTATCGGCTTCCCGCCCACCGCCTACAAACGCAAACTGAAAAACGGCGTCATCTTCTCCCTCAACTGGCTACCCATCGGTGGCTTTTGTCGCGTCAAAGGCGAGAACTCCGCCGACAAACGTAAAGGCACTTACGGCGCCTCCAGTTTCAAGGGTAAAACCCAATTCCTCCTCGGTGGCATCGCCTTCAATCTTATTTTCGCCTCCATCGTCTTCGCCGTCCTCTCCCTCTTTGGTATCCCCCGCCTCGTCCCCAACCAATTCAACGTTCCTATCGACAACCACGAAGTCTTGGGTCCGGTCGAGGTTTCCTACGTTATCGAAGATTCTGTAGCCGACCATAACGGCATTCGCGTCGGTGACCGCCTCATCAGCCTTGACGACACACCCATCACTCGCTCCAGCGAGTTTCCTGCCCTCACCGCCGCCCATCAAGGCGAAACCGTCAACCTAGTCCTTGAACGCTTTGAGCAATGCTTCGTCGATAGCGACGGCGGCACTCCGGTAACTATCTGCACCCCATTATCCGAACCCGACACTATCACCAAGACCCTTACTCTTGGCGACGGCACCGGCGGTCGCGGCTTCCTCGGTGTCTCGACTTTTGGCGAGGAGAGTAACCGCGCCACTTGGAGCGCCCCCATCGTTGGCATCGGCGTCACTGCCCAACTTACCTTCGAGACTTTCCGCGGACTTGGCACCATGCTGGGCAATCTTTTCAGCGGTTTGATTGATAATATCCAAGGCTTATTTGGTGCCGGCTCTGGCAACGGTCGCGCTCGCATCGCGGCCGCTGGCGACGGTCTGGCTGGACCCATCGGCATTATCGGCATTCTCTTCCCGAACGCCTTTGTCTCCGGACCGACAGTGGTTCTTCTGCTGGTTGGTGTGATTTCTCTGTCGCTCGCCGTGATGAATATTCTGCCTATCCCCGCTCTTGATGGCGGCCGCTGGCTCATGGTCCTCTACACCAAGATTACCAAAAAAGAAATCAGTAAAGAAGTCGAAGAAAAAATCATCGTCCGCGGCTTCATGGTTCTCCTCGGACTTATCGCCCTCACCGTCTTCCTTGATATTTGGAGGCTAGCAACCTAATGTTTCCCCGCATGAGTTCTTTTACCCTCGACTGGGACATTGTCGTCACCTTTGCATGGCAAGCCCTCTTCTTCATCATGGCATTCTTGGTGCTTTACGCTGTCGTTTCCGCCATTCGCAAAAAGTTCTTAACCCGCCGCGAACTCGGGCTAGCATCTTTACGCTGGAACGAAATTGGCTTCGGCTTCCTCGGCGCCATCGTCTATTTTATCGCCGCTATTCTCGTCGTCGCTGTCGCGCGACAATTCTTGACCTTTATTGACTGGGACCAACCGCAATATGTCGGGCTACCCGCTTCCCTCATGGGCGGCAACCTCCTCGTCGCTTTCTTCTTCCTCTGTGTCTTCATACCTTTTGTCGAAGAACTTATCTTCCGCGGTCTCATCTTTGGACGACTCCGTGTCAAGCTCGGCTTCATTTTGTCCGCCACCATTACCAGCGTCCTCTTCGCCGTCGCCCACGGTCAATGGAACGTCGCCATCGACGTCTTCGTTCTCTCAATGATAGCCAGCACCGCCCGTGAAGTCACTGGCAACATCAATGCCAGCATTATCCTTCACATGCTCAAAAACATGCTCGCTTTTTATCTAGTTTTTGTCACTTAAGCTCTAACCGTTATTGCCAAGGAAGAAGATAGAGGCAACAATCGCCCCGACAACCAACACACCCAACACTACAATCAGAATCAAAGTTGTCGACGATATTTTCTTGCCCGCGATAGTGATACCTTCACTCTTCGCCGCCGGAGCCGCACCCGAAAACGGGTCATTAGTTGCCGGAGTCGGAATTGGTGAAGCTGGCGCTGTCGATGCTACTGGTGGCGTCCCCGCTGGCGCATCTTGAGCGAATGGTGTTCCCGCATCAGCCCCGCCAAATGGCGAACTTACTGGTGCTTCTGGTGCCGTCGGCGCCGCTGGTTCAGCCGCTAATGGTGTAATCTCTGGCGTTGGAGCAACCACTGGAGCTACAGGTGTTTCTGAAGGCGTATCTGTCATAGGTGGGACGCTAGGAGCTACTGGAGCTGCTGGTTCTGTTGCGCCGATTGGTGCTGGTACCACTTCTGGAGCCGGTGCGGCATTATTCTCTTCATTCATAGATATTGCTTCCTTTTATGCTTATGCTATCATTATACAGTTTTTCTTATTCAAGTCAAATCCGCTTGTGCGCTCACAGCGCTTATGCTATAATACAAATATATGGAACGGGTGGTAATTGTCGGCACAGGTAACGTCGGAATGAGCTACGCCTTTTCTCTCTTAAATCAGCGCACTGAAGTCGACGAACTCTTTTTAATCGACCGCACCCGCGCTAAAGCCGCCGGCGAAGCCCTTGACCTTCACTCTACTCTCGGTTACAGCCCGACCAGCATGAAAATCCGCGTCGGCAAATACTCTGACTGCAAAGATGCCAATATCGTTGTTATCACTGCTGGCGCCCGCCAAGAAGAGGGCGAAACCCGCATGGATCTCGTCCGCAAAAACGCCGCCATGCTCGAACCAATGATTGCCGAAATCATGGCCAGCGGCTTCAACGGTATTTTACTGATGGTTACTAATCCCCTCGATGTCATGACCCACCTTGCTTGGAAGTTCTCCGGTCTACCTCACTCCAAAGTCATCGGCTCCGGCACCGTCCTTGACAGCTCCCGTCTCAAGTATGCCATCGGACACCAGATTAAAGTTAGCCCTAAAGACATTGATGCCTACGTCCTCGGCGAACATGGCGATAGCGGCTTTGTCCCTTGGAGTGTCTGCCGCGTCCGTCTTCAATCCATGGCAGATTTCTTGAACGACAATCAAATGACCAACATTGAAGAGCATGTCTCAAGCAGTGCTTACGAGATTATCAAACGC
>Ga0123353_10001256_pt1 | contig 31082 bp, 33 predicted proteins | sample TergutLab28metaG_3_FD_92763 | JGI IMG/M metagenome (GOLD analysis project Ga0123353, IMG submission 92763) | Labiotermes labralis P3 segment gut microbial communities from Petit-Saut dam, French Guiana - Lab288 P3 | ecosystem: Host-associated > Arthropoda: Insects > Digestive system > Gut ...
AAGATTGCGTCTTTCATTGTGGATGAAGACAACGGTCTCTTGAAGGTTTACCTCGATGAAGATCAGAATGACACCGTCACAATCGACATTGAATATTACCTCGCGGCGACATCGACTCACCTCAGCGCTTACGACACAGCTTTAACAAACATTTGGGCCGGTTATGAAGTGGTTTCCTCTGATGCGCCTGCACCTGCCGGCTATGTCTTGAACGCCACGCCTTATGACCCGATTCTACCCAAGATTGCGTCTTTCATCGTGGCTGAAGACAACAGTCTCTTGAAGGTTTATTTGGATGTGAATTCAAGTGACACCGTTACAATCGACGTTGAATACCACCTTGTTGGGGCTACACCGTCTCATCTCACCAATTATGACGAGATTTTGACTGTTTGGGCCGGTTACGAAGTGACGACAACTGACGCGCCTGCACCTGCCGGCTATGTCTTGAACGCCACGCCGTATGACCCGGTTTTGCCCAAGATTGCGTCTTTCATTGTGGATGAAGACAACGGTCTCTTGAAGGTTTATCTTGACGAAAACCTGAATGACGTCGTCACAATCAACATCGAATATTATCTCGAAGACACAATTCCGATTCACCTCAACACTTACGACACATCTTTAACGGACATCTGGGCCGGTTATGAAGTGTTGCCGTCTGACGCGCCCGCTCCTCCGGGCTACGACTTAAGCGCCGTGCCGTATGACCCGATCTTGCCCAAGATCGCGTCCTTTATCGTGGCTGAAGACAACGGTCTCTTGAAGGTTTATTTGGATGTGAATTTGAGTGACACCGTCACGATCAACGTTGAATATTATCTCGCGGGCGCCACGCCGACACCTCTCAGCGCTCACAACACTGCTTTGGCGAACATCTGGGCAGCCTATGAAGTAACGACTTCTGACGCACCTGCTCCTTCCGGCTATATCTTGAATTCCACGCCGTATGACCCGGTTTTGCCGAAGATTGCATCGTTTATCCTGAGTGAAAACAACGGCATCCTGATGGTTTATTTGGACTCGGACGGAACAACTCAACCGGGAACAGGTAACGGCACAGGAAATGCGACGATTGTGAATCCGGGCAGAGAAACGCCTCAGGTCGAACCGCCTCAGATTGAACCGCCGGAGCAGACCCCGTCGAATCCGGGACAAACGGTCAGAGAACCCGAAATTCCGAAGGATGATGAAGATCCGGCTGCCGCCTTCGTTTTGATGTTCTTTATCGCGGTGAGCATTTTCATCTTTACTTGGAAACGTCGGGAAGAGAATAGCAATTAAACAACAAAAAAAACAACAAAAAAAACAACAAAAATAAACAACAAGATACGACGAAAATAAACATAATCTATTGAGCCGCCAAAATGCGAAATCGCATATTCGGCGGCATAAAAGGCCGGCCGCTCAATTCATGAGCAGTCGGCCTTCTTTTTTTGAAATATTGATTTTGACGAGGCAAGGCCTCACTCGAATCCGTTTGATATCCTGAAAGTAAAACATAAACCGCCACTGTAGGTGGAGGATTATCGAAAAAAATGTGAGAAATGCGAAAATTGCGAAAAATTGGTAAATTTTATCAATGAATCGTGACGCCTTTGACGCCTTTGGCGTTTCGGATCATTTCAACGACATGTCCCGGAATTTTTTGGTCGGTAATAATCGTCAGCCGCGGCGCGTCATTAAAGTAAGGGTCGTCTGACACAGCCTGACGAATACGAAGCCCCGCTTCTGAAATAACATTTGTCACGCTTGCGATGATACCGATACCGGCGCCGTCATCGGGAATGATAATAACAACACCTAAATTCAAAGACGGCGCGACGTCCGCTAAAAAAGGAATGGAACGAACGTTTTTGAAAAAATCGAAAAGCGTTTCGTCTTCAATGATATGCCGAGCTGTCGCGTCGACAATGCGACGGTCAACGCCCGCCTCCCGCCCGATTTGAACATGCGGGATTTCGATGTGGCCGGAAACAACTTTTCCGTCTTCGTTGACCTGAAAACCGCGCTCAAAAAGAAGTCGGACAACTTTTTCCTGCGCCGGATATTTCTCAAATTTTTTTCGAATAGGCTCCCACATATTCAGTCTCCGTTATGATTTACGGTTCAAAAAATACATAAAATTGAAATTTATATTATATGTTTACATGTATTGTAACAATGTACAAATATATGTATTTATGTTCGTTTTTCAGCTCTTTAGATTTCAAAACGTTAGAATTATATTCCTCTTCTCATCTCAAACAATACAAACCAATACAAACCAATACAAACGATGCAAACGATACAAACAATTAGATGACAATCAGAAGATGACAGGCAACAAAATGACAGGCAACAAGACGAATGCATCATTTTCAAATAAAAACCCTCAAGAACCGCCAGAATTCTCCGTTCCCGCGGCCGGTGAAATAACGACGGTCTTTTTCGCGCCGGCAGACCCGTCTTTTGAAAAAAGCGTCTTGTCAAAAGTTGAGCGTCTTTACAGCTTTTATGAAAACCGGATCGACAAAATTCAACAAGACATCGAGAACGCCGGCTTTTCTTGTACATGCTGCGGCCGATGTTGCCAAAGAGAAGACGCGGACAACTCTGTTTATCTTCTGCCTCAGGAAATCGAAATGATTGAAAGCGCAGCCGGTATGCGCCGAAATGATTTTATTCTCCCTCTCTTCCCGGATTATTACGCGGGCGGCAGCGGCTCGCCTGTCGGGATTGAAGCGAAACGTTTTGCCGAAATTATAAAAACGATGCCGGATCAGATTGATGAAGAAGGACGCATTCACACATTCGGCTGGATGCTTCAAAGAGATGAAAGCGGCCGCTGCATCTTTTTGGATACGGGAGTCGCGACGGCCATCGAGACTGCCGGAACTGCTGAGGTTGCCGAGGCCTCCGATGTCGCCAAAGCCACCGAGGTCGCCAAAGCCACCGAGGTCACCGATGTCGACGGAACCGCCAAATTCAAAAAATGCAGAATTTACGGTGTCCGGCCCGGCTTATGCCGCACATATCCATTTTATTTAGGCGAAAACGGCATTGAAGATTGCGAATGTGAGGGGCTTACCGTGAATTCAAAAACGGATGCAGCCTTATCCGATGAATTGACAAAAGATGTTGTCAAAAGGATGCTTGCCGAGCAAGATGACATTTTAAGAATGCGTCAATGCGCCGAGACAAAAAGAGAAACGGTTTTATTCAACACAGAACATGGCGTAAAAAACGCGTTAAACGATTTAAAAGCCGGCGTACTGAATTTTATTGTTTACGACAGCCGCGGCATTCATCATACAAAAATACATCTGCCTGATTTCGATGACAATATCTGAATTCGATGACAATATCTGAATTTTACAACATATCATGGAAAAAAAATTCGGCAAGTATTTAAATCAGAGGAAAGTAGACGAACAACAATTAAATATTGTATCCGATTTCAATTTTATAATGAAGTCTTAAAGTAATAATGAAGCCGGATACAATTCAGCAAAAACAACGTTAAACAACGCTAAACAGCGTTAAACAACGCTAAACAACGCTAAACAACGCTTAACAAAAAAAATCTGCAACGGGTGAAATAATGGGAAATAATCCTATGACACTTTCTGAGAAAATCTTTTCCAAAGCTTCGGGACGCCCCGTCAAAGCCGGCGAATTTACGATTGCCGCGATTGACCGCGCGATGACGCACGACATTACCGGGCCTTTGGCAGTGAAAGCATTTTATGAAATTATGGAAAACAAAGAAGAGAAGAAGGTTTGGGACCCGAAAAAAGTTGTCATTGTCTTTGACCACCAGTCGCCTGCCGACTCTATAAACGCGGCGCAGAACCATATCCTTTTGCGCCGATTTGCCGCCGAGCAAGGCATTTTGAATTATGACATTAATGAAGGCGTCTGCCATCAGGTTATGCCCGAGAAAGGGCATGTGTTGCCCGGCGACTTGATTGTCGGCTCCGACTCCCACACCTGCGCGTACGGGTCTCTCGGCGCGTTTTCAACAGGTCTTGGTTCAACCGACATGGCCGCCGTTTTGGCGACGGGAAAACTTTGGTTTAAAGTCCCCGAAACCATCCGCTTTAACATCGAAGGAAAGCTTCCAAAGGACGTCTATTCCAAAGACTTGATTCTTCACCTCATCGGCGATGTCGGCGCGGAAGGCGTTCGCTACATGACCGCCGAATTTGCCGGCGAAACCATTCATTATCTCCCCGTCTCTGAAAGAATGACAATGTCAAACATGGCTATTGAAATGGGCGGGAAAGCCGGTCTGATTGAACCCGATAAAACAACGGAAAACTACATCAAAGAGCGCTACCCGAAATACAAATTGGACCCCGACTGGAAATCCGACATCGGCGCGAACTTTGCACAGGTTCGCGGTTATGACGTTTCCGAACTGGAACCGCAAGTCGCTTGCCCCCACAACGTGGACAATGTCAAGCCGGTCACGGAAGTCGCCGGTACGAAGCTGGACCAAATCTTCGTCGGTTCGTGTACAAACGGCCGCTTTGAAGACATCAAAATTATGATGGAAGCCATGGGCAGTGACCCGATTGCAAAAGGCGTTCGCTTGATTGTCGTCCCTGCATCGCGCACGGAATATATGAAAGTGTACCGCGCCGGCTACATCGAAACGTTGATGGAGAAGGGCGCGATTGTTGAATCCCCGTGCTGCGGCCCGTGTATGGGCGGCGCGTTCGGGCGTCTCGGCGACGGCGAAGTCGGTTTATCGACCTCCAACAGAAACTTTAAAGGGCGCCAAGGAAGCCCGAATTCATTCGTTTATCTGTGCTCGCCCGCGACAGCCGGCGCTTCAGCCATTACGGGCGTCATTACCGACCCCAGAGAAATTTAAAATCTAATTGAATCTGAAAAGAATCTGAAAATCCGTAAAAAGAAACAGGAGACTGAATATGACGGGAATTCCAACCGATTTGTCCGTTTTAAACGAGATTTACAAAATCATTGAAGACCGCAGCAAAAACAAGCCGGAAGGCTCATACGTTTGCGCGCTGCTTGATGACCCCAAAGGCATCAACAAAATTTTGGAAAAAGTCGGCGAAGAAGCAACGGAACTTATCATTGCCGTTAAAGACGGAAAAAAGGATGAAATCGTTTATGAGACATCCGACCTTCTTTTCCACATATTGGTCCTGCTTTTTGAAAGCGGCGTGACGCCTGAGGATATTTCCGCGGAACTGGCGCGCCGCCACCGGCCGAAATGACCCGGCGGTCAATTCCGCGGTCAAAATGATCCTGCGACCAAAATGATTCGGAGAAGGCGGAAATCAGCCGCCTTTTTTGTTTTTTTAATTATTTATATTTTTGTTTTTGTTTTTTGAATTCCTTAATTTCACCGTATTTCCACTCTCGAGAATTATGCCGCCCGTCAGACCCGCCGCCGGTGAAAAAACGGTTATGACCAAATTCAAAGCCGGTCCGAATGAATTGGATTGCGTTATCATTTTTTCAAAAAAACGCAAGAAAACGCTCAGTTATACGGTACGGTACGAAAACAGTATCGAGGATGACTCTTTTAATAAAATTGATGAATACGATGATGATACTGAAGACGATATTGAAGATAATGTTGAGGACGATATTGAAGATAATGTCGAGGACGATATTGAAGATAATGTCGAAGACGATGTCGAAGATGACGATTCCGTTTTTCAAAATCCGAAGAAAATGCCGGTTCTTTTTGTCCGCGCGCCGTCATCGCTTCCGGTTAAAAATGTGCAATCCGTTCTTCTTGAAAACACGGAAAACATCATCGAACTTTTGGACAAGGCAACGAAGAAAGAAGCGGCAGCGCTTGAAAAGTCAAAGAAGGCTTACAAAAACGGCAGCGTTTTTTATTATATGGGGCGCACATATACGATGCGCCTGCAATATGAAGAAACGGAAAAGGCCATCCGCATTCATCTTTTGGACGGGCAGCTTTTTGTTTATTTGCCGATAAAAATGACAGAGAAGCCGGAAGCGGAAAGGGAGCGAAAAATCAAAAAAGCGGTCGAAGAGTTTTATATTGAGCAGGCGGATGTTTTTTTCAATTCGAGGACGGATTATTTTGCCGACAAATACATTCATCTTTTTAAAAGAAAACCGAAATCCGTCAAAGCCGTTTATTATAAAGGAAAGTGGGGCTGCTGCACTTACCGAGATGATATCAAATTGAATTGGGTTTTGATTCAAGCCGAAACGCCGATAATTGATTACGTGATCATTCATGAGTTGGCGCATATCCGCCATAAAGACCATTCCAAAGACTTCTGGGCGCTGGTTGAAGCGGTTGACCCGAAGTACAAAGAAAAAAGGCTGGAATTGAAGGAAAACGGCTGGATTTTGGGAATGAAGTGAGTGGAACGCAAAGTGAGTGGGCAAAGTAAAAAAAAACGAAAAGAACGAGTTTGAAATTTTAAAACTCGGCTTTCTCAGAAACCGTCATGCCGTTCAGCAACGCGATGAAAATGCCGGCGGCGGTGATGTCCGCTGTTGACCCGGGATTCATTTTCCTTTTTTGTAACAGGTTATCCAGCTTTTTAATTTCAGGAATCATTTTCTTCAAGTTCTTTCGCTTCTTTTTGTTTTTCTTGAAGAGGATGTCAGACGCTTTCTTTTGAACGCCCGCCGCAGCTTTTTTGTTTAATTTCGCGGCGATGAATGTGTCGGGGGTGTCTGCCAAAAATTCGAGGAAGGTGTAAACGACGGCGCTGTTGATGACGCTTCCGAAACACTTTTTCGGCTTTTTTTCAAAACGGGCTTTGTTTTCCTGAAGCTTTTTCGCAAACAACAGGGATTTTTCAAAACCGCCGGCCCACTCCATAGCAATCATGTCTCTGCCGGCGCCCATTTCCATTAAACGGAAAAGAGTTGTCCCTTCTTGCCGAATTTTCTCATGGGCCCTTTTATCCGTTAAATCATACGCCGATTCGGTTGCATCCGTTTTCTTCACGGGAATCGGTTGCCTCCCGAATGTTTTATAAAAGTGAACCGCATCTTCCGCCGTCGTATTTTCACAAATTTCCGCTGCTTTTCGCACAAGCGTCTCAGAATCAATTTCAGTCGGAAGAGAACCGGCCGCGGCCGCAATCGGCAGCAATAAAATGAAGGTTCCGAAATGCGTATTTCCGCCGCCTTGCCGGATTTGGCTTTTTTCAACGGCCTCCGCGAACAGCGGCCCGAAAGCCGGCGTTTCATTGTTTTTTGAAATGACGGCGCATTTGTAAAAAACGGATTGAACGGAAACGGCTGAAGCCATGAAATCTTCAAAAGACGTGTCCTTAAAATCTTTCAGGCGGTGTACATTTCCCGGTTTCGGGAAAGAGGCGGCTTCCAAAACCATCGCGAGAGACGCGGAAACAGCGATATTCTCCGCTTTTAAATCAACCGCGGAATCGACCTCCGAATCAATCCCTGAATCAATCCCCAAATCAATCCCTGAATCAACCGGCTTTTCATACTGCTCGTTCATATTGTTCCTTCCATACCGCTTGTTTGTTTTTTCGATTTTGCCGCTCATGCCGCCTTTTTCTTCTTTTTATCAATGGCGTCTAATATTTTCTCTGACAGCTCTTTCTTCAGGAGCGTGTATTCCTTGGCGGACAAACCGATTTGATAAAGCGAGGCGTCTCTGTAATGACACGGTTTTGACGCTTTGCAGCACCAGACGAGACTGCTGAAACACGTGTCTTGTCCGAGTTCCAGCGGCGTTCCTTTCACGGATTCTTGTTTCAGCTTGATGAATTCATCAGGCGTGAAGCCGGCGCTTTCGATTCTTTTAAGCAAACTGCAATATTTGACGGGCGGGCAGCAGAAGGCCAGGCCGCGGTTATCGCCGCGCTTGCAGACGTGCTTGGGCGTGTTATACCATCCCGTTTCTTGTTGGTGTTCGGTTATTTTTTTCACCAAATGGGGGATAAATTCAGCGTCATCCGCCGCCGCGCGGGCAACGGAAACGATGTCGGCGCCGCTGCTGAAGAAATCCAGCGCGGCATCGAAATCATCCACAGAATTGTTGGCGATTAAGATAATTCGGGTGGCGTTTTTGATTTCCATTATCGCTTGCGTGTCGGCGCCTTTGCCTTCGACCATGGCGTCGGCGTGAATGATGTCGGCGCCGGCAGCTTCGAAGAATTCGGCGGCCATGCCGGGGCTGACGGCGGTTGTCCTGAATTTGACGGAAAGGATGACGCCGGTTTCTTTGATGTTTTGAATCATGCCGGCAAGCTTTTCCGTTTCTTTTAAGAGCGCCTGACCCATGCCGCGCTCGGTAAATTCGGGCTGGCGGCAGTGGACGTCAAGTTCCAAAATCGCGTTTTTCCGTTTCAAAAGTTCGGCCGCTTTTAAAATCGGCTCTGACGACGCGCTTCTGACGCTGACGGCAACGGCCGTTTCGGGCATGGCGGCGTTGACGGCATCGATTTCATTTTCGATTTGAATGAAAACGTCGCCGCCGGCAGCAGCATCGGCGGTAAACTCTTTTCGGCCGCGTTTTGTCGCTTCTTCTCCGGCTTTTTTTGATTCGTCGTCTAAATTGTAAGCGCCGAGAACAACCAGTCCCGCGCCTTTGGCGCGCAAAATCGCAAATTCGCTGTCGGTAATCCCGGCCATTGCCGATAACGCGATCGGGTTTTTAATGTCAATGTTTCCGGCTTGAATGTCAAATAACTTTTCCATTTTTGAGTAACTCCTGTTGTATAAGTGGAAAGTAAAGAGAATCTCCTTAATAAATTCTCTTTTTATTTTCAATCATGAATTGACGCCCATCAACAGTGTATTTCAATATTCCGCCGCCGGCTTCGCTTCCGGCGTATTTGTAAATCAAAACAGTTCTTTCAAATTGCATGCCCCTTTCTTCCATCCGGAATTGAAAATAATTGTCCGAAATATGTTTCATTCGGTTTTCAACATCCTTGGGCAAAATGTTTTCATGAAGGCATCCGATGAAAAGCCGGACGCTTTCTTTCGTTTCACATTGTCGGGGCTGAGCGGTGTTTATGTTTTCCGCTTCGTCTTTCAGCGTTTCGCCCTTCAGCGTTCCGTTTCCGGTTTCGTTTCCGGTTTCGTTTCTTGTTTCGTTTCCGGTTTCGTTTCCGGTTTCGTTTCCGGTTTCGTTTCCGGTTTCGTTTCCGGTTTCGTTTCCGGTTTCGTTTCCGGTTTCGTTTCTTGTTTCGTTTTTCAAAAATCGGTTTATTTCTCTTACAAAAGAAATGACAGACTCGTCTTCGGCTTTTCGTCGCTCCGTCTTTGAATCAACGGCTTCCTGCGGTTTGTCATCGCCGTAAAGCTCGCTTAAACTTTCAGCGACAAGAAGATAGCCGTCTTTTGATTCCGCGCCGCCGGAAAACGAGCGGCAAAATTCTAAAACTTCTTCGCGGTTTTCAGGCGTTATTTTCAGAATTTTGCAGCCGCTTTGTTTCAGGCCGTCATCACCGGCGGGCCTCCCTTGGTTTTTTAAAACCTCCGCCAGAAACAACTTCATCCCGTCGTCGTCGTTTCCGGCGGCCAAAAGGAACGAACCGTTTTCGATCCGGCCGCCGGTCAGTCTGTCTATTTCGGGGATTCCTGTTGTGAAATTCAGAGTCATCCATTTCACACTTCCGACTATTCTTTCTTAGTCTTTATCCGTTTCCATTTTTCCAAAAACGAAACTTTTATATATTCAACAAACGGCTTTTCTAAATATGCAAGATTCAAAATGTGGCTGTGACGCGGGTTCATCGGGTTCTGCGGGCGTTAAACCAAAAACCTCATTTCTTTCGGTTGATTTTTCCGCTTTGAAATTTGAAAACGGTTTGATTCCGGCGATTGTTCAGGATGCCGATTCCAAAGAAGTTTTGATGTTTGCTTTTATGAATGAAGAAGCGTTGAAGCTGACTCTTGAGACGAAAATCGCGCACTATTGGAGCCGAAGTCGGCAATCGTTATGGAAAAAAGGAGAAACGTCCGGTCATTTCCAAAGAGTGGAACAGATTTATTTCGACTGCGACGCCGACGCGCTTTTGCTGACGGTCAAACAAACCGGCGGCGCTTGCCACAATGGATACAAGTCGTGTTTTTATCGAACAATTGACGGCGCCGTCACCGGCGAAAAAGTTTTCGATGAAAAAGATGTCTATTGAAGGTGTCTGTTGATGATGTCTAAGGTCTATTGAAAATGTCTATAGACTGTGTTTCTCTTATCCCTTAATAATACCGGAGTGTTGTTATGACAGAATTACAAGATTATTACAACGAATATTTCCTGAAAGTATGCTCTGATATCGGAGAAACGCTTGTTCCTCACGGATTTCAAGTGTCGGCAAAAGGGCAGCGCTTGAAAAAAACGTCTAAGGATAAGGACCTTGTTTTTGAAATCTACTTCCGCCGAAATTACCTTACGTCTTATATGATAGAGGCAGGCGTGTCGATTACGCCTGAATTTTATATCACGTCAAAAAAATTAAAGCAATGGCTGACGGACCAAATTGAAAGCAAAAACATCATCGGCTCAATATACTGCAATGAACTTGGCGAGTGTACGCCTTACATGGCTGTTGAAAGCCCCGGCATCGGCATGTATGATGACAGCAAGCGTTACGAAATAATGCCCGGCTTCAGCAACAAGAGAAGGTGTTCATGGCTTTTGGATGACGGCAGTTTAAAAGGCAGCAATGAAAATACAGCCAAATTGATTGCGGAAAGGATAGAACACTATCTTTTGCCCATTTTTGACATATTTGAGGGTAAGGAAAAATCCATCGACTTTTTACTCACCAGCGGGACCCGATTCAACCCGTGGCTGAGGTCAACAATCAGCCCCTTGCCGTATATTGTTCAAAACGGCGGCCCCGACAAAGCGTCTCAATTTTTAAAAGATTTTATTGAGGATTATTTTAAACGCGATGAGTATCATGCGAACTCATTGAGAGATTTTTGCGATTTCTTAAACAAACCGGCCAAAGAAAAAGAGAAAGAAGAGCGCTATGACTATCAGTGTTGGCATAAAGAACAGCAACAGTATTTCACCTATTATTTTAATGATAAGCCGGGTTCATACGACGGCCACGAAGCCAGAGAAGCCGCGGTCGCGCTGGCATACAATCACGGCGTTAAAATATGAAGGCGTAAAGACTCTTTGAGCCGGCTTATTCAGAACATGAGCCGGTTTGTTTTTACTGCATTCATTCTCTTTTTGCTGTTTTTATGCTGTTTTTAATTTCCCTTTTCTTTTTTTCGCCTTTTCCAATATTTATTATACAACCAAACCCTATTTTCCCGTATGACTTATCGAAAAGATTCAGTTTCTGACAATTCTTCCCCTCACAAAAAATTCAGGTCGGCGGGTGTCAGCGCCGATGACTTTGAATTTGAATATGACCCTGACAAACGTTTTTCAGTTGAGACGATTATCGGCGATACGAGCGCCGTTATTGACGGCGTTTTGTCCCGCTCTGTTCGCGGCGGCAGGTACCGGCCCTCTAATGTCGATGTTTTGAATGTTATTATCCCCGAAGCCGTTCTCGCGGAACTTGAAAACCAAGCCGACAGCCAAAGAGATACGGGAGTTTACGGCATTGACGAACTCCTCATTCTTCGCCAAATGGACGCCGCGGGGGAAATCCGGCTGACTTTTAAAGGCAATCGGCCGACCGTTCATCAAATACGGGACGCGAAACTCGGGGAAGTGGACGCGCTTATCAGGCAAACGGCAACAGATGCCTGCGGATTGTTTGTCACGTCGGATAAGATTCAGGCCGTTATCGGAAAGGCCAAAGGCTTGTCCGTTGATTATGTGCCGCCGGTCATTCGGGAGGCGAAAAGCGGCGCCGACATCTCTAAACTTTCCATTCTCGCTTTTTTTGATCCTCAAACCATGTCGGTGCATTTGAAAAAGAATGTTGTGCCGATGGCAAAACGCGGCTCTGTCGGTGAAATGAGATACATGCCGATTCGGGAAACGCCTTGCACGGCGGAAGAACTCAGCCGCCTGAAATCCGAACTGCTCCTCTTTATAAAAAAGGATTCCGAGTCTTTTGTTGAAATCGAATACAGCGGCGCTTTGATTCTTCAAGTCCGCGATATGAGAATCGCGATTACGGAAGCGCCTTTTTCCGATGATTTTGAAATCACTGCCGTCCGCCCGATTGCACATGTCGATTTTGAAAATTATCAGGCAAACGCTGTTTTAAAAGAACGGATTTTACAGCAGCGGGGCATTTTGATTGCCGGGGCGCCCGGCGCGGGCAAATCCACGTTTTCGGCGGCCGTCGCGAAATTCTTGCTGGAACACGGCAATGTGGTCAAAACGATGGAATCGCCGCGCGACCTTCAGGTGCCGGCGGAAATCACACAGTACGCGCCCCTTGAAGGTAAAATGGAAAATACGGCCGACCTTCTTTTGTTGGTGCGCCCCGATTATACGATTTACGATGAAGTCCGAAAAACGCAGGATTTCATTCTGTTCGCCGATATGCGTTTGGCGGGCGTCGGTATGATAGGCGTTGTTCACGCGACGCGCGCAATCGACGCGGTCCAAAGGTTAATCGGCAGGATTGAGCTCGGCGTTATTCCTCAAGTGGTCGATACGGTCATTTACATCGATAAAGGCCAAATTTCAAAGGTTTACACACTTGAATTTACCGTCAAAGTGCCTCACGGCATGATAGAAGCTGATTTGGCGCGGCCGGTCATCATTGTGACCGACATGGCGGCGAAGCGAACGGATTATGAAATTTACACTTACGGCGAACAAGTCGTTGTCATGCCCGTCAGCCGAGAAACGGGCGCCGTGACAATGACCGAGCGCAAACCCTTTTGGGCAGAAACCGAGTCGTCTCTTGAAAGAGAAATCGAGCGCTATGCGTCAGGCCCCTTTGACGTTGAAATGGTTTCCGACACGAGCGCCGTCGTTAAAGTCAAAAGCGCCGATAAAAAGAAAATCATCGGCCGCGGCGGCGATACAATCAGCCGGATTGAGTCTCATACCGGCCTTCGTATCGATGTCCGTGAGATGCCCGTTTCTTATTTTTTCAAAAATAAAAGCCGTATGAAAGACGACGACGGCTTTGGACAGCGGTCAGGCAACCGCAGGTCTAAGAAAGCGTTATCCGGCATGCTGTACGATAATGAGAACGGCAGCGAGTATGGCGGCGAGCATGGCAATGAGTATGGCAGCAAGTATGGCAATGAGTATGGTAGCGACGGCAATGAGTACGGCAACGAATACAGCAGCGAGCACGACAATGAGCATGGCAGCGAGCACGGCAACAAGCACGGCAGAAAACATGACGGGAGGCGCGTCAATTTACGAGGCAATGTATGCGGCAATGTACGCGGCAATGCGCCCGAAACGGAATTTACAAACGCAGCGGGCGGGATGTACGAACAGGATTATGCCGTTCCGATATTTGAGAAAACGAAGAAGCATTTCATTTTGAAAGTGCCTGAGTTTTCAACGAGGGATGTGGACATTTACATCTCAGGCAAACCGTTTTTCAGCGCGACGGTCGGGCGCGGCGGCGAAATTAAACTCCGGACGGATTCCGAATTGGTTGAAAAAATTAAAGCCTGTTTCAGAAACGGGGAATTGATCGAAGTAAGGCCGGCGGGCTCACCCTGACCCTGCCGCTTTTCGCTTTGTCACTCCGTCACTTCGTTTGAATCATTTGGATAATAATCAACGGTTTCAGTGAATCAGCCGCGGCAAACATTTCGTGCAAATCCACTCTGTTTTTGATCCCTTTCGAACAGCAATCAGATAACTGTTTTCATCTGTTTCGCCGCAACTGAAACAAAAGACGCCGGCCGTTTCATTCTCTGATACATCTTGGTGTTGTTTTACTTGTTGCTGTTTTACTTGTTGCTGTTTTACTTGTTGCTGTTTTACTTTTTCATCGTCAAAAGCATCCGCTTTTCTTTTTTCAATCGTCAGCGCGCCGGTCGGACAGGATGGAAGGCAGGCGCCGAGTCCGTCGCATAACTCTTCGAAAACGACTTTGGCTTTTCCGTTGATGATTTTTATCGCGCCTTCGGCGCAAGGCGATATGCAGTTACCGCAGCCGTTACAGAGTTCTTCGTCAATTTTAATAATATTTCGGAAAGTTTTGCCGGCTCCCGAAACTGTTCTTGCCATGTCGAGCTTCATTTTTTCCCTCTTTTGCGTTCGTTTTCTTGTTTTACTTTTTCTTGTTTTATTTTCAGATTTATCTTTCTTGTTTCATTAATCTTATTTCAAAAACAAGCCGAGAAGGGTATAAAAAATTTGCGTAAAATCAATCCCTCTTAAAGGGGAATGAATATGTAAAGGAATGACATTTAATTTACAGATAAATGAACGGAAAAGACTAAAAGACTAAAAGAATAAAAGACGGTAAAGACGATAAAGACGGAAAAGAACTCACAAAGATTTAAGATTCAGTTCATTCTATTGCATTTCGGAGAACACCATGGACATCAGCATGGCAATCAATTTTGCGCTCATCGGAAAAATAGCCGCCGGGCTCTTTATTACCTTGGTTATTTTTAATCTGATAGCTCTTATGATTGGTATTTACACCATTCGTAAGAAGAAAATTCTTCTCCCGAAGTTTGTTTTGTTCATGCTTTATTTCTTTTATGCGCCGACGAAGTGGGTTTTCAATATTTTTTCTATGAATGACCTTCTCATCGACAAGATTTTGGTTGAAATTCAAAATGCGATTTATTTGGATAAATTCAAGAAACAAGATCAAAGAAAAATCGTGCTTCTGCCTCAGTGTTTGAGAAACAGCAGCTGTCACGCCCGCTGTGACCCGCTTTACGGTTTTATTTGTACGAAATGCGGCCGGTGTGACATCGGCACAATCATGAAGGAAGCCGAAAAAAGAGACTTTACGGTTTTCGTGATTCCCGGAAGCAGTTTTGTTAAAAAAATATTCAGGGAATATAAGCCGACATCTTGCATCGGTATCGCTTGCCCGATTGAGCTCAGCGAATCCATGCAAAAGACATCCGTGATTCCGTCTCAAGGCGTTTACCTTCTCAATGACGGCTGTTTTGAAACGAAAGTCGATGTTTGCGCCGTTGTTGAAAAAATGGATATGGTGCAGTCCGCCGCGTCTGTGAACGCTTCACCAAACAACAATGAGGCTTTATCGAAAGGAGGTGAGCCGTAATGTACGACAAAATCGGACAAATCGTCGTTCTCGCCGCCATTTTATCCATTCTCTTCGTCTGTATTGCTTTTTACATCAGCCGGACAAAACTTCAAAACAATACATACTTTGCGTTTTACGCGGTTATTGTTATGGATTTTTTTTATAAGCCGCTGCTGGGACTGTATATTTTCATTTACAAGAGCCCGGATAAGCTGCACAAAAAGATGGCGGATTTGAAAAACAACGCGCAGCGCAAGAAGTTCGCGAAAACGGAAAAGCGGATTATTCTGGCCCCGCATTGTATGCGCCATCCCGAATGCAAAGCGCTGACAACGCGTACCGGCATCCAATGCACCTCCTGCCGCAGATGCGATTTTACATTCATTAAGGAGTTGGCGGAAAAGCACGGCTATCAGTTATACATCATCACCGGCTCATCCTTTGTAAAACACATTTTAAAGCACCCGGATTCTGAAGGAACGGACGGCGTTCTCGCAATCGGATGCCATTATGAGATTAATAAAGGGATGAATGAACTGAAACGCAAAAAAATTGTGACATATGGTATCCCTCTCCTGTCAAGCGGTTGCTATAACACAAACATCGATTTGGAAGAGTTTGAAAAGCAACTGATTTATTTTAAAAAATGATATTGGATTCATTTCATATTTTTTAAGAGGCTGATTTATGACAAAAGAAAAGAAAGACAAACGCGATTGCGGCCACGATCATTCCCATGATGACGATTGTAATTCCCATCATACTTGCAGCCCGGACTCCTCCCATGAGCACGATAACTTAAACGTTAAACCCGGCTTAAACGTCAAACCCGGGCTGAAGATGCTGTACAATGACCAAGGGCATGTTCACGGTCACGACGCTCACACGCACACTCATGACGCGAATTGCACCCACGACCATGACGCGCATCACACACACACCCATGACGCGAATTGCACCCATGACCATGACGCGCATCACACGCACGACCATCATGACATTGAGCGCGGTTATGACCGCCCGTTAATTAACGGCGAGGATGACGATTGTTCGTGCTGTTCTCATCACCCTGAGGATACAGTGTCCAAAGAGATAGTGGCGCGGATGGTTTTTCAGCTGGACGAGGTTCTCGCTCTTTCTTTCGGCCCCGTTTACGGGGAATTCATGGCGAATAAATTATTACAGCAGCGGCTGATCGACTTGTTGGATAAAGTGCAGGCCGAAGCGATTTCGCTTCCGGCAGATTACAAAAACAGGAAATCAAAAGCGGACTGGGAGTTTCTTCAAACCTTGTCCGATCAAATCACTCATCCGACGTTTGGCATGAATCCTGAGACGCTTTGGGATATCGTTCGCCTTGAAATTCCGTTTCAACACAAAATGCTCGGGATTATTATCAATGGCTGCAGCCATGAACAATGATGAGTGAGCTGTAAAAGCTGTAAAAAATGAATGTGCAATAATAAATGAGCAGAAAAAATAAGCCGAAAAAATAAGCAAAAAAAATAGATGAGCAGTAATAATGAACATAAAGTTCATTTATTCCCATTATTGCTCTTCTCTTTTTTGAAAAAAAAAGCTTAAAGCAAGAATTGAATCTTGCGTTTAAGCTTCGTTTAATCTTTCATTCAAGCTTCAATTAAGCTTGCTGTTTAGCTTGCGTTTAAGCTTTCTGTTCTCTCTTTTTCACTTTGTTCATGGCGTAATAATACCCAAAGAACAAACCGATGATGAGTGCGCCGATCGCTCCTTGCAGACAGAAGAGCAAAGATTCAAGTTCACCCGGGGGCTCAAAGATGGGGTCGAAGATGGGTTCATAATCGGGATTATGGTCAAAAATCAAATCTTCGGCCGCGTCATCGGAAGCGATGAGTTCGCCGCCGGTTGTCAATGCGTGGAAAGCGAAAAAAGCAGCGAGAAGAACAACTGCTGCAATCAATAGATATTCAACTTTTAACGACATGTTGGCACCTCAGGAATTAATTTTGGCAAGCTGTTCCTCTGTAATGACATTGGTTTTGAGGAGGAAATCGCCCTTGACTTTTGCGATGTATTTGAATGCGACCACAATGACCAAACCTTCGACAATAGCAATCGGAATCTGCCACAATGCGAAAATTTCAAGAAGTGGGAGCATGACTTCCATGCCGTGCGCAAGCGCAATTTGGAGAGATGTCATGATATAGGTGCCCAAACCTGCAACGAAGGTAGCCAAAAATACGGTGAAGTAAATGTTTACGCTTGTCTTTTTCATAAATTTGAAGAGACACCACGCAAGAAGCGGGCCGAAGAAACCCATTGCGAAACAGTTGGCGCCAAGCGTTGTTAAGCCGCCGTGTGCCAAGAAAAGAGCTTGGAACAGCAAAACGATTGCACACAGAACCGACGTGATTGCCGGGCCGAATGCGATGGATGACAGGCCTGTACCGGTCGGGTGGGAAGAAGAGATACCGACAGGGATTTTCAAGCTGGACAAGACAAAGATGAATGCGCCCGATACGGCCAAGAGAGGCAGTACATCACGGTTTTTGCGGACAACTTTATTGAGGTGAATAATGCTGACAACCAGAATGATGCCGGTGACGGCCCACCAAAAAGCAGCCCATTCTGTTGGAAGCATACCTTCCATTATATGCATATTTTTTAACTCCTTAAATTGTTGAAATGCTACAAGCCAACAAAATATTGAAATTATGTTGAAATCATGTTGAGATTATTAAATGAAATTATTTTAGTATTAAAGCACGAAATACACCGAAAAACAATTTTACTTAATTACAAAGGCATTTCAGCCCGATAAAATAATAACAAAGTGTAAATCGGTATTAGTAACTACTTAGACGTTTCAAGAATATATAGATGCTGATTACATATATTACCCTTTAAGGTAAGACATGGAAAATTGAAAAGGAAAAAAAGAGAGCGATAGGTGAATTGAATACCCGATTATTCGGATATTTCTCCTCACGACTCAAAAATAATATGTAATAAATAAAAAAGCTTGAAAAACACTGAAAATAAAATGTCAAAAATAAAAAGAAGAAAATAAAGCTGAAAATAAAAAGCCCCAAAAAAAACTCAAAAAAAGTAAAAAAAGATAAAAAAAGCTTAAATTGAAAATTTAAACTTTAGAGTTCTGCTTTTTGAATTTGTTGACGGCGCGGTAATGCCCGAAGAAAAGACCGATAATAAACGCGCCGATCACACCCTGAATAGCGAAGAGCAGACTTTCAGTCTCGGTTCCCGGCGGTTCCCAAAGAGGTTCGGCAATAGGTGTGTAATCCGGATTTATTTCATAAATGAAATCGGAGGCGGCACCGTCGGCGCCCTCAAACTCGGAATCGTTTATCATTGTCTGGTAAACGAAAACGGCGGCGAAAATGATGAGCGCCGCAATTAATATGTATTCAACTTTGAATGATGACATGTCAGGCACCTCAGGCATTGATTTTTTCAAGCTGTTCCTCTGAAATTGTTTTAGTCTTGATGAGGAAGTCGCCTTTGATTTTTGCGATATATTTGAACGCCACCACGATGATCAAGCTTTCAAGAATTGCAAGCGGAATCTGTGTCAGAGCGAAGATTGCGAGGAAGCCGGCGAAGTTTTCCATGCCGTGCGCAAGCGAAAGCTGAAAAGCCGTCATGACATAGGAACTAAAGCCCGCAGTCAGCGCCGCCAAGAAAACAGTCACGTAAAGGTTAACAGAGGTTTTCTGTAAGAGCTTAAAAATCCCCCACGCGAGGAGCGGCCCGAAGAAACCCATTGCGAAACAGTTGGCGCCAAGCGTTGTTAAACCGCCGTGGGCCAGGAAAAGGGTTTGGAACAGCAAAACGATTGCACACAGAACCGTTGTGATTGCGGGGCCGAATGTGACGGAGGCTAAGCCTGTGCCGGTCGGGTGCGATGAAGACATCGTGACGGCAGAGGGAAGTTTCAAACTGGACAATACGAAAATAAATGCGCCGGAAATGGCTAAAAGCGGCAAAATTTCACGGTCTTTACGGACAACTTTGTTGAGCTGATATATACCGACAACCAAAATGACAGCGGTTACTACCCACCAAAAAATTGCCCATTGAGCCGGAAGCATGCCCTCCAAAATGTGCATATTTTTCACTCCTGTATTATTGAAAACGATATTAAGTCAATGAATATTCAACGAAATATGAAAACATTAAACGAACATGAAATGATTTATTAAATACGAATATTTTCCGACAAATAAAGTATTAATAATATTCATTTTCGTGTTAAGTTACTCTGCTGACATTCATTTAAAATATATAAAGATGGCGGATTTGGATCATTTACGCCGCAACCTGAAAAACAATAGCAATAAACATTTTTTTAAGAATGGGATATCAGAAATCGTGAATATTTTTTGAAAAGAACAAAAAAAATACTGAAAAACGACAAAACTAAAAACCGACAAAACTGAAAAACGACAAGACAGAAAAACAACAAAACTAAAAACCGATAATATTAAAAACAGACTAAACTAAAAACCGACAATACTGAAAACAGAACAAAACTAAAAACTGACAAAACTAAAAACCGACAAAACTAAAAACAGACAATACTGAAAACAGAACAAAACTAAACAATTTTACTTGAAAAATATTTATTAGAGGTTTGTTTTCCAAAACGAAGGAAAAGATATAAAACAAAACAAAAGGATTATCAGTTCACAAAATTGAGTGTTTTTAAAATCAAACGGAGTGGAAAAGAGTATGCCGGAATTGATCATTGTCAGCGGCGGACCGACGAAACCTGAAATTGTTGCCGTTTCTTTATTCAAATTAGGCTTAAAAGACGGCGACGTGTTTGCGGATGTCGGCTGCGGAACGGGGCTGATTTCAATCGAAGCGGCCCGAATGGCTCGCGGTTTAAAGATTTATGCAATTGATGCGCGAGAGGCTGCCGTCAGCGCCGCGTCGCAGAATTTCAAAAACTTCGGGGTCGAAAACGCCGAGGTTATTTCAGGCGAATCCTCCGCCGTGATTTCATCTTTGGATAAAATCGATTGCGCCTTTGTCGGCGGCACGAAAAACATTACGGCGGTTTTAGACGCGCTTGTTGAAAAGGGCGCCCGGTCTATTATTGTGAATGCCGTTCGTATCGAGACGGTTGTTCGCGTGATTGAGCACATGAAAAAACTCGGGATTTATGACGAGACGGTTCAGATTTTGGCCTCCCGTAGCGAAGAATTGACAGGGGAAACGATGTTCCGGCCGGAAAATCCGGTTTTCATTATGTCGGGGAAGCGTCAATAATTTTATTTTCGAGTTATCATAATTATATGAATTTTATAAATTTATAAATCAATTTCAGTTAAAGTTTATGAATTAAGTTTGTAAATTAAGTTTGTAAATTAAGTTTGTAAATTAAGTTTGTAAATTAAGTTTGTAAATTAAGTTTGTGAATTAAGTTTGTGAATGAGATGTCACAGGAGACATAAAAAATGTTATACGGTATCGGTTTAGGCCCGGGCGACCCGGAATTGTTGACCTTAAAGGCAATAAGAATTTTAAAAGAAAGCGTTAAAGTGTTCGTTCCCGGTGAAATGGCCGCCGAACTGGTTCGCCCGTATGTGACGGAAGAACCGGAAATTTTGGATTTCCCCATGATTTATGATGAGAAGAAATTAAAAGAGATCTGGACGGAAAACGCGAAAAATGTTGCCGGCTACGCCCGAAAGGGAGATGTCGCTTTTTGTCTGATCGGCGACCCGAACTTCTTTTCTACCTTTACGCATATGGCAAAGGTTATGAAAGAAGTGGCACCGGATGTTGAAATCGAAACTGTTCCGGGCATCAGCTCAATCACCTCCTGCGCCGCGCGCATGGGTGTGGCGGTTGAGACGTCTTTTGAAGTTCATGACGGGTCCGATGTCAATTATTTTATTCATCTGAAAGCACGCCGTCCGCAAGAAATCATTCAGCGTTTTGAAAAAGAGGGATACAAGGAATTCATCTTCGCGGAACGTCTTTTCTCCGACAGGGAAGTTATTGTCAAAGGAAAAGAAAACATTCCCGAGGAAGGAAATTATTTCAGCATCGTTTACGGTAAAAAATGAATGAAAAAGATATGAATGGAAGAGATGAACGAAAAAAATGAACGAAAAAAGATGAAAGAGAGAGATGAACGGAAGAGATGAAATGACAGAAAATAAGATTTATATTGTCGGCGCCGGCCCGGGAGATGAGAAACTCATCACGGTGAAAGGAAAAGAGCTTTTGGAAAAAGCCGATTTGGTGATTTACGCGGGCTCATTGGTCAACCCCAAAGTGCTGGAATACACAAAGGGCGAATGTATCGACAGCTACGGCCTGACTCTGGATGAAACGACACGGTTAACCGTTGACGCGGTGAAAGCCGGCAAATTTGTCGTTCGCCTTCACAGCGGCGATCCCGCCCTTTACGGGTCTATTGTCGAGCAAACCGAAGAACTTAAAAAATTCGGCATCACCGCCGAACGCGTTCCCGGCGTCTCGTCGGTTTTCGCGGTGGCGGCGGCGCTTGAAACGCAGTTTACGCTGAACAATGTTTCCGATTCTCTGATTATTACAAGACCGGCGGGAACGACGCTTGAAACCGACCAAATTCCCGAATTTTCAGAATTGGGATGCACGATGGCAATCTTTTTGGGCACCCAAAAGATTGAAGAAATCATGGCAAAAGTCCGCTGTCCCAAGGATACGCCGGTTGCCGTTGTTTTCCACGCGTCGTGGGATGACGAGGCCGTGATTCGCGGAACGGTTGCCGACATCGCCGGAAAAGTCAAAAACGCCGGCATCAAGAGATCGGCAATGATTATCATCGGCGACGTCGTTGACCACAAAAATTACGCCAAATCCTACCTGTACGGCGTGAAGCAGGGGCCGCTTGACTAAACGATTATTTGACGAAATAAACAAAAGGCTGTTTGACGAAATAAACAAAAGGCTGTTTAACAAAACGAAAACCGTTTGACTGATACGAAAGAGGAATAACATGGATTTGAAAATCGCCGTTGTGACCTTTGAACGCAACAGAGATGCCGCCGATAAATTGGCGAAGCATCTCGGCGGGCAGGTTATCCTTTATGAGAAAGGTATTTTCAAAGACATTTTTTCAAATTTCAATGCCGTTGTCGCCGTCTTTGCGACGGGTATCGCGGTTCGTGAAATCGCGCCGTATCTCGGCAGCAAATGGGAAGACCCGGCGCTGATTGTGACGGATTCCGGCCTGAATTTCGCAATTCCCGTTCTCGGCGGGCATCACGGCGGCAATGAAGTCGCCCGGCGAATCGCCGAACTCGGCGCCATTCCTGTGATCACAACGGCAACGGAAGTACATCACAAACCGTCCGTTGAGGGCATCGCCGAAAAAATCGGATGCGAGGTCAGAAACCGGAGATCAACGATTGCGGTCAACTGCGCCCTTTTGGACCAAGAAACCGAAGTTTTGGAAGTCAAAGGCCCGAAGATTATTATCGTTGATGAAAACGTCTCCGTTTTGGTGAAAAAAAAGGACGGGACGCAAGTAACGCTGGATGAAATCGACGGTATTAAATAAACGGATAAAACAAAACAGTAAAAGGAACCGGTAAAACCGTAAAGGTGACCGGCAAAACCGTAGGAAACCGGCAAAACAGCGGAACCGACAAAACAGCGGAACGCGGAACTGACAAAACCGCAGAATGCGGAACCGAAAAAACCGCAGAACGCGGAACTGACAAAACAATAAATAAGAATGGGATTCAAATGATTATCGGAATCGGCACACGCCGCGGCGTCACGAAGGAAGAGGTTTTGAATGCCGTTGACGCGGCGCTGGCGGAGGCCGGTTTTTTGATGTCTGATATTGATTTATTCGCGTCGTCTGTTTTGAAGTCGGATGAGGAAGAATTGATTCGGGCGGTTCAAGTGCTTGGGAAAGAGATTCGCTTTCTTCCCGATGACGTTTTGAACGAGACGGAACCGGAATCGGCGTCGGAGGCGGGGCGCTTTGGTTTAAAGGGCGTTGCCGAGCCGGCCGCTTTAGCTTTATCAAATCATAAAAAATTAATATTTAAGAAAAAAGTTTACGGGAGAGTTACTATTGCCATCGCAGAGTGAAAAGAAAGGTAAGTTGTATATTGTCGGCATCGGGCCGGGTTCTGTCGAACAAATGACGGTTCACGCCAGAGATGTTATTTTAAATGCCGATTATGTGCTTGGAAATGACACGTATTTGGACCAAATCGAAGAGCTGCTGACGACTCAGAATATTTACCGCAGCTGTATGGGCAAGGAAGTGGACCGCGCCAAAGAGGCGGTCAAACTTGCCGAGAATCACGTGGCTGTGATGGTCAGCGGCGGCGACGCGAATGTTTACGGTATGGCCGGCATTGTGATTGAAGTGGCCGAGAGCAACAATTTAGACGTCGATATCGAAGTCGTGCCGGGCGTGACAGCTATGCTTGCCGCTGCCAGTGTTCTTGGCGCCCCCGTCGTTGTGGACGCGGCAACGGTCAGCCTGAGTGACCTTCTCACGCCGTGGGAAATTATTGAGAAAAGACTGGCGGCAGCAACGGAAGCCGGATTTATCATTTCGCTTTACAACCCCAAAAGCCGTCAAAGAACATCGAATTTCGAGCGCGCGATTGAAATCATCAAGCGCCACAGAGAAGAATCTGTTCCGGTCGGTTTGGTGAAAAACGCGCTTCGCGGCGATGAACAGGAATATATCGTAACGACGCTGGGCGAGGTTTTGAAATACAACGACTGGGTGGATATGAGAACGGCGATTGTCATCTGCAACAGCGATTCTCGTATCTGGAACAGCCCAAACGGCGACAAGATTATTACGCCCAGAGGCTACCACCGCAAATACGAATATTAATAAAACATTGCGGTCATATTGAACCGATACTACATTGATTGCGAATATTGATTGCGAATTTGATTACGAATATTGATTGCGAATTTGATTGCGAATATTATCACTTATAAATCATAAACGAGGGGAACGATGACGACAGACAAAAACAAGAATTACGGAACGCTGGATGAATTGGCCGCCGTAACGATTGAAATCGACCAAGCTTTTGTGGATTCCTGCAGCGACTTCGGCGCGGGAACGGATGAGGCGAAGACGATTTACATGAAAAGCCGGACTTACATTCAAGGCGTTGTCGGCAACAAGACGCCCGAAGACCGGATTCGCCAGCGCTGCGCTGTTGCGACCGGTGACATTTCCGTCGCCGAAATTATGGAATTTCGCCATGACCCGATTGCCGCCGGCGTTGCCGCCATTCAAAAAGGCGCGCCGATTTTTACAGATATCAACATGGTGAAAGCCGGCATTACCAAAAGCGGCAAGTACGCCTCAGAAATTATTTGTGTTCTTGATGAAGACGAAAACGCGGAAATCGCCCAAAAATACGGCATTACGCGAACGTCCGCCGGCTATTTGGCTTGCCGCGACCGCTTAAACGGCGCTGTTATCGCTATCGGTAACGCCCCGTCTGCCGCGATTACAATTTGCCGCCTCATTGAAAAAGGTCTTCGACCTGCCCTCATTGTCGCAACGCCTGTCGGCTTTGTGAATGCGGCGGAATCTAAAGAAATGGTTCGCGACATGGAAATTCCCGTTCCTTCTATCACTTGCATCGGAACCCGCGGCGGAACGCCGATGGCAGTCGCCTGTGTGAATGAAATCATTGCTATTGCGAATGAAAAAAAGGATGAGTAATAGATAGCGAATAAAAAACAATGAATAAAAACAACAGAATAAAAACAATAAAAAAAACAATGAAAAACAAAAACAATGGATAGAATAATGAATAAAAACAAAAACAATGAAGCAAAACAATGAAGCAAAACAATGAAAATAAAAACAAATTTGATATTATGAGAGACCCTGTCAATGATTTTGAGATTCCCGAAGAGTGGCTGAGTAAGTCGTCGTTGCCGAGAGCGGAAGTTGAAGACCTCGTCAACCGCGGATTAATCGTCGTTCTCAGTAACGGTTCTGTTTTGAAACGCGGTTTTACAACAGGATCAACAGCAGCGGCTGCCGCAAAGGCGGCGGCTTTAACATTTGGAAATGACAGAGTGATTGAAACCGGCACGGTTGTTTCGATTCCGACGCCGATCGGCCTTCGCGCCGATATGGAAGTATCGTATTCAAAAGGCGGCGATGCCGGCGTCAGAAAAGTTGACAACGACCATGAGTCCGATATCACCCGCGGCACTCTTTTTTGCGCGACGGTCAAGGAGATTGACCCCGTTTCCGCCGACAACATCGCCGGCAACACTGCCTGTAACACTACCGGCAACACTACCGATAACATTCTTATCACCGGCGGTTACGGCGTCGGCCTTATCACGCGCGCCGGTTTTGAAACCCCTGCCGGCGATTACGCAATCAACCCGAAACCGCTTTCCCAAATTCGCGAATCGGTCAAGGAAGGACTCAAGGAGACCGGCCTTTATGATGAAATCTGCGTCAAAAAGAAGCGGGCGATTCTCGTGATGATTTATATTCCCGACGGCGAAGAGCTGAGCCAAAAGACGCTGAATGAAAAAATCGGAATTGTCGGCGGCATTTCCGTTCTCGGAACAACGGGATTCGTTGAGCCGTGGAATGACCATCTCGGCGAAATGAAAGACATTCTCATTCAGGACGCCAAAAAACTGGTCCTCACGACCGGCCGCCAAGGGATGTCAACATCAAGCATGCTGTTCCCCGGTTATGAGATTGTAATGGTCGGCAGCCGGATAACGGAAGGCATCGCCGCCGCCGTTTCGGCTGAAGAAATGATCATATGCGGGCTCCCCGGCCTCGTCTTGAAATGGGGCAATCCCGACATGCTCAAAGACAGCGGTTTTGCAACGGTTGTCGAAATGATTGAAAAAGACCCGAAAAATGACCGTTTGAAGCAGGCATTTGAGATGTGCGCCAAAAAAGGAAAGGGCGCCCGAATTGTTGTGATTGAACGGGACGGCCTTGTTTTGATGGACAGCAAAAATGAATTCAATTATTCGATGAAAAACGGTTGAATGGAAACAGCGAGCACGGGCAGCAAACAAAGGCAGCAAGCAGCAGACAGCAAGCAACAGGCAGCAAGCAACAGAAAGCGAATAAAGAACAGCAAAAAGGATAGCGGATAAAGAATGGCTGAGATTGTTATGGACAAAAAGAGACTGTTTCCGGCATTACTTCTCGCCGCTTTGGGTTTCGCTTTTATTTTTTTGAATATTTTTGTTATCGTTTCCAATTTGAATGCAGGTCTTTGGGATTTGGGAAGTTCGATCATTTTGGTTGTAACCGGCATCTTACTGGTTTCTTTTGCGATTTTTTACGCGAGAAATGATCAGCAATACAAAGAAGATGACGACGACGAAGATGATGATGAAGACGATAACGAATTGGGAATTATTTATGAGTACGATGACGAAAATGGATACGATTTCGAATTCGATAACGATAACAAAAATAAATACGATAATGAAGACGATGACGAATACGATGATGAAGACGATAAAAAGAACAAAAAAGGGGTAAATAAATGATTATCGTCGGCGTCGGCGTCGGTCCCGGCATGCTTACCGAAATCGGAATCCAAGCCATCCAAAACGCTTCCGTTATCTACGGTTCCGGCCGCGCCTTGGAGCTCGCGAAACCTTTCATCCCCAAAGACACGCCGGTCGACACAATTAAAGATTACAAAAACATTCACCTTTTGCCCTCGGACGCCGTCATCCTTTCAACCGGCGACCCGATGTTTTCCGGCCTCGGCAAATTCGCGACCGACACCGATACCGTCATCCCCGGCATCTCCTCTTTTCAGGTCGCTTGCGCCCGTTTGAGAATCAATTTAACAAATTTTTCCTGTATCACCGCTCACGGAAGAACGGAAATCGAATCTGCCAAAAATGAACTGATTCAAGAAATCAACCTCGGCAAGAATATCTTTTTGCTCCCCGATGAAAAGTTCGGATCGGTTGAAGTTTGCGCCGTCTTGACCGCTCTCGGCGTCAAAGCTGATGTTTATTCCTTGGAAGAGCTCGGATATCCTGAAGAAAAAATTAAAAAGGGAGATTCAAATAATCCGCCGATTCCCGATTCAGATTTGTACGGGCTGATGATTGTTTTGAAAAATTGAACAGCTCTCATCCTTTTTTGAAAAAATATTGCTTCTTTTTTTTGAAAAGTTATTGCTTCTTTTTTTTGAATATATGAATCCCAAAAACCGACCGTTCGCTGCAGGCGCCGCCGAAGGCGGTGACAAAGCGAACGGCTATTCCTAATAAATTGTCGTGACAGTGTCACGACAATTGAGATGGTCGCACTTCTTAGATTTAATTCCTCTGAAAACAACTGAGTCTAAGATGGTTTCGCTACGCAGTGCATAGTGTTTTTGTCCCTCTCATCTATTGTATTATTTACTATATTTTAATAGTCGCGAGCCGCAAATTCCGATTTTGCCCTTCGCTTCGCTTCGGTCAAATTCGGAATTAGCGGTGAGAATTTGAGATTTACAGATAAAACACCGGAATCTGAGACATTGTGAGCAAAATATAATAACGAATGGCTTGTTTCATTTATTTATTTCAAAATCGGGAACTGAAACTTTGAATCTGAATCTGTTTCAAACGAAATCCAAATCGACTTACAGACATTACGAAATTGACGTTTTGAGAGGCATCGCCGTCATTCTCATGCTGATATACCACTTCTGTTTTGACCTGGATTACTTTGGCCTTTACGCGATGCCCTCTTGGTTTTGGCCCCAACGGCTCTACGGTTTCCCCATCACAATTATGTTTATCTTCATCGCCGGCGTTTCCCTCTCTCTTTCCGCGTCCGTTACAAAAGACGCGCCGGCTTTACTGAAGAAATTAATCAAACGAGGCGCCTTCATTTTTTTAATCGGCCTCATTATCACGGCAGTCATTTGGATTTATCCTCATGACGGCGCCATCCTCTTCGGTGTCCTTCACCTCATCGGGGTGTCAACGATTTTGGCAATTCCATTTTTGATTAGGATGACAAAAGAGGCGCAAGGAGGGCAAGAGGTGAAAGGAAAGCAAGAGGAACAAGAAGGGCAAAAGGAACAAGAAGCGAAAAAAGAACAAGAAGAGCAAAAGGAACAAGAAGGGCAGGCTTTTAGAGAATACAACGAAAAGCCGGCGCGGGTTTCATGGGCTACGTGGTTCATTCCTTTGCTTTTCGGAATCATCATTATTTTGGTTTCAAATATTACAGGAAAGATGAGCGGGCCGGTCTGGATGGCTCCTTTTGTCCATCCTGACGGTTATTTTATGCTGGATTATGAACCGCTGTTCCCGTGGTTTGGAGTGATTTTGATTGGGGTTGCGGTAGGGGCTTGGTTGTACCCGAAAGGGGAGAGACGGTTTTCGTTGGGGTCTATTAAGCCTTTGGGTTTTTTGAAGGATATGCCTCCGTTTTTGAAACCGGTTTCTTTTATGGGGAGGCATTCTCTTGTGATTTATTTGGCGCATCAGCCGGTTATTTTGGGGATTTTGTGGCTGGTCAGGGTTATTGAATCGGGGCTTTTTTGACTCTCTGTCTGACTCTCTGACTTCAGTTTGCTGCGCCTGTATAGACAAAACAAAGCAACATAGAAATACAGAATATAAATAATCCGATTTTACAAAAACCATTCAATTTATAGACTTACATGTAAATTCGAATGACAGAGGCATTTACCTTTGACATTACCTTCGACAAACAAACATCATATTCATCTAATATGATGTGTGTTTGTCATAAAGAGGTCCTTTGACAACAAAACATCATATTCATCCAATATGATGTGTCTTTGTCAAAAGAGGTCCTTCGACAATCAAACATCATATTCATCTAATATGATGTGTCTTTGTCATAAAGAGGTACCAACCATGTCGAACAAAAAACAAATTGAAGAATTTATGAATAACGCAAGCGGCTTTATCACGCCAAAACAGGTCACTGAAGCAGGATTTCACCGAAGTATCCTTTCAGAACTTTTGAAAACGGGAGAACTGGATCGGGTAGCGCGCGGTATATATTTGAAACCGGAAGATTGGGAGGATGAGATGTATCTGCTTCAATAGCGTTTCAGCAAAGGAATTTTTTCTCACGAAACGGCTCTTTATCTGCATGGCTTTAGCGACCGGACACCGGCGTGGTTCACGATGACATTTCCGTGGGGATATAACGCCGCGTCGCTAAAAAATGAAAGGCTGAAAAGAAAAAAATCTATCAAAGAGATATACGAACTCGGAATAACGGAGATGGTTTCCCCCGCGGGAAACATGATCCGAGTATATGACCTTGAGCGAACGCTTTGCGATATCGTGCGCGGTAACAACAGATACGACATACAGATTGTACTTCCGGCTATGAGACAATACGCAGAATCCAGAGATAAAGACATCCATAAACTGACAGAGTATGCAAAAAAGTTACGGGTGTTGCCGATAATCCATAATTACATGGAGATATTGCTGTAATTATTGCTGTGATAACAAAAAAAATACAAAAAAATTAAAAAAATAAATCCGATTTTTTAAAAAAATCAAAACTTCACTTCAATAATTTCAGCCTCATCCACCATTTTTTGAATCAATTCATCCAAATCAAAATCCATTTTCTTTTCTTCATCAACCGCCGCCGTCAACAACGCCTTGACCTCGGGCTTATCCGGGACGGCGAGGCATTCTTTTTCGCCGTTGGAGCGAATCGATATATCAAAAGTGCCGATCTTTTGCGCGATGTCAACGATTTCCTGTTTATCAAACGCAATCAGCGGGTGATAGAGAGGCAAATTGAGACCGTATGTTTCACAAAGCATGTTTTCGGCGGTTTGAGACGCGACTTGGCCGAGAGACGAACCTGTGATAATGCCGCTTGCGTGTTCTTTTATCATGACGGCACCTGCAGTCTTAAACATCGAGCGCTTGCAAAGGAGGCAAATGTTTTTGGGACTAGCGGCAGCCATCATTTTTTTCATGTATTCGCCGTGGCGGATACGGTAAATCTTATGCTTTCTGCCGGGCATCCAACGAAACAGAGCTTTGGCGTTCTCAATCGCTTTTTCAGTACCGATCGGATTGCCGTACACTTCATTGTCAATAAAAACGGGAATGATTTCAACGCCGCGCTTCATCATCAGCCACGCGGCGACGGGTGAGTCGATACCGCCCGAAAGCAAAACAACCATTTTGCTCTGCGTTCCCGTCGGGAAGCCGCCCGGGCCTTTAATTGTGTCAAAATAAACATAAGACAGTTTTTGACGCACCTCGACAAAAACCTCTTTATCCGGATTTTTTAAATCAACAGCGGGCGGTTTACCGGTCGCTTCCAATTGAGTCCAAATCGCGTCGCCGCATTCTTTGGCAATGTCATTTGATTTAAAATCGTGATTTCCGGTACGGCGGGCGCGAACGGCAAAAGTTTCGCCGGCGTTGATGTAAGCGGCGCCAACCTCGGCGCACAAAGAAGTAATGTCCTCCGGCACGGATGAACACACATAAGCCCAAGAGACGCTGACAACGCCGAAAACGCGGCTGATCGCGGCAGCTGCGCCGGCATCCTCGGTATAGACAAAAATCCTGCCAAAGTCGCGCTGAACCTGAGAATACGAAACGCCGCAATAGTCAAGCATCTGCTGAATGTTGTTTTTCAAAATCTGTTCATATCGGTCACGGACGCCTTTGCTCTTCAGCGACAGCTCGCCATAGCGGACGATGAGAATCGTTTTTTTATAATCGGCGTCGGCAGGGTCGGCAGAAACAGCAGGGTCGGCAGGAATGGACATGGTCATCTGTGCTCAAAATATAATCAAAATATAATCAAAAAAGGGTCATGAGTAGAATAGAGGATTTTTTCTTATTATCTTTAAGATTTTTTGATATAAATTCTCATTCCTACAATTATATCTAAATTCACATTCCTTTAAATGAAGATAAAAATACTTTTTA
>Ga0123353_10001258_pt1 | contig 31049 bp, 27 predicted proteins | sample TergutLab28metaG_3_FD_92763 | JGI IMG/M metagenome (GOLD analysis project Ga0123353, IMG submission 92763) | Labiotermes labralis P3 segment gut microbial communities from Petit-Saut dam, French Guiana - Lab288 P3 | ecosystem: Host-associated > Arthropoda: Insects > Digestive system > Gut ...
GCCGTACCACCGCCGCACCGGCCGTACCACCGCCGCACCGGCCGTACCAGCCGCACCACCGCCGACCCGCCGTACCGACCGCACCACCGCCGTACCGACCGCACCGCCGCCGACCCGACCGCACCGCTGTACCAGCCGTACCACCGCCGACCCGACCGCACCGCCGAACCGCCGCACCACCACGCACCGACCGAACCGCCGCGCCCGGCGCGGCGGGCACACTCCATGGGGGAGTCCATCGTGCAGACCCGCCGAGCCGCCGTGCTGTCGGCCGCCGCCGTCGCCCTGTCCGCCCTTCCCGGCCGTGCCGCGGCCGCGCCGGCCGCCGCCGCGCGAGCGGGCTCAGGGACGGCACCCCGCCGGGGCCAGGTCCCGGCCGCCCGGGCCGCGGACGACGCGGAGCCCGGCCTGCTGCCGGTGGCACTGCCCGCACCCGGCGGGCCGTACCCGGTCGGCACCGTCGCCCTGCGGCTCGTCGACCGGTCCCGTCCCGACCCGTGGGTGGCGCGCCCCTACCGGGAGCTGATGGTCTCGGTGCGCTACCCGGCGCACCGGGTGGCGGGCTACCCCAGGGCCCCGCAGATGCTGCCCGGCGAGGCCGCCGCCTTCGCCCGCCTGAACGGGCTTCAGGGAGTGCCGGGCGACCGCGTCGACTGGGCCGCGACCCGCACCCACGCCCACCAGGGGGCGCCGGCCGCCGTCGGGCGGTTCCCGGTCGTGCTGTACTCGCCCGGCGCGGGCGACCCGCGCGGCCTGGGCAGCACGCTGTGCGACGACCTCGCCTCCCGCGGGTACGCGGTCGTCACCGTCGACCACACCTACGACGCGGTCGCCGTCGAGTTCCCCGGCGGTCGCGTCGAACTCACCGTGCTGCCCGAGGAGTTCGCCAAGGTCGCGCCGGATCCCGAGCACCCCGACCCGGCCAGGGTGGCGCCGCTGCTGCGCAGGACGGTCGAGGTCCGGGTGGCCGACACCCGCTTCGTGCTGGACCGGCTTCCCCGGGCGCTGCCGCCGGCGCTGCGCGACGTCATGGACTTCGGGCGGCTCGGCATGTTCGGCCACTCCGCGGGCGGGTTCACCGCGTTGCAGGCGATGGACGAGGACCCGCGGATCCGGGCCGCCGCGAACTTCGACGGCGTCCTGGCCTACGTCCAGGAGGACGGCGACCACGGCTACCTCTCGCCGGTCGCCGCGCACGGCCTGGACCGCCCGTTCCTGCTCGTCGGCAAGGACGGCAACACCCGCCGCACGGTCCCGTCCTGGGACGCCCTGTGGGAGCGCAGCACCGGGCCGCGCCACGGACTCACGCTGCGCGGCGCCGAGCACGCCACGTACACCGACGCCGAGCCGCTGGTACCGCAGATCGCCCGCGCCCTCCGGCTGCCCGCCACCACCGTCACCTCGCTCATCGGCACGATCCCGCCGCGCCGCGCCATCGCGACCGAACGCGCCTGCCTGGCGGCCTTCTTCACCCGCTACCTCAACGCCGGGGCCGGCCGTCCAGGCCCGCTGGAATGGCCGGTGCGACGCTTCCCCGACCTGCGGCCCTTCGCCTGACGGCGCCGGGCGCGCGGACCCGCCCCGGGCGTGTCGGGATGCCCGGCCCGGGGCGTGCCGCGGCGCGGCGGGGGGCGTACGCGGGTCGCGCGCCGGGGCACGCGCCCCGGTGGGGAGGCTCCCGGGGCCGGGCGTGTCGCGGGCGGTTCCGAGCAGCCGGCGACGCGCCGCACGGGCCGGGCTCACCGGCCGAGTTCCTCGTGGGTCGGTGGGTCGGCGCCGGGGCGGGTGGAGGTGAGTGTGGCCGGGCGGGTGGTGAGGGCGAGGGGTGTGCTGCACGGGCCGGGCTCACCGGCCGAGTTCCTCGCGGGTCGGTGGGTCGGCGCCGGGGCGGGTGCAGGTGAGCGCGGCCGCGCGGGCGGCGAGGGTCAGGGCCCCGGCGAGCACCGGGGGGAGGTGCTCCCCGGCGGTGGCGGCCCGCAGGCGGTCGCGGCAGGCGGGGGCCGCGCCGAGCAGTCCCGCGCCCAGCAGGACGCTGAGCAGGGCCGAGGTGAACGCGTCGCCCGCGCCCACGGTGTCGGCGACGGCGACCCGCGGCGCGGGCACCTCGTGGCTGCCCGACCGCCACCAGGCCCGGGCGCCGCGGGCGCCGCGGGTCAGCACGACCAGCGACGGGCCGCGGCCGTCCGCCCAGCGCTGCGCCGCCTTCGCGGGATCGACGCCCGGGTACAGCCACGCCAGGTCCTCGTCGCTCGCCTTGACCACGTCGCTCGCCGCGACCAGCGTCTCGACCCGCTCCCGCAGATCCTCCGCGGACCCCGTCAGATCGGGCCGCAGGTTGGGGTCGTAGGAGACGGTGGCGCGCGGCGCCGCCCACCGCACCGCCGCGAGGACCGCGTCCGCGCCCGGCGGCAGCGTGGCCGCGATCGACCCGGTGTGCAGGTGGGCGGGTGGTCCCGACCGCAGCGCGGCCATCGCCTCGGCGGCCGGCGACCACGTGATGGCGAAGGTGTACGTGGCCGCACCGGACGCGTCGAGGGTCGCCGTCGCGGTGGACGTCGGCTCCCCGGTGACCGAGCCGGGCGTCAACAGCACCCCGCTGTCGCGCAGATGGGACCGCACCTGGTCGCCGAGGGCGTCCCGGCCGACCCGGGTGGCCAGCCGCACCGGATGGCCCAGCCGGCCGAGGCCCAGCGCGACGTTCGCCGGCGAACCGCCGGGCAGCGCGCGCCGGACCCCGGCCGCCTCGTCCACCAGGAGGTCGGTGAGGGCCTCGCCGACCACCAGGGCGGGTGCCGGGGAGGAGGTCACGGCACCACCTGGATCTTGCGGCCCTGCCCGGCTTTGAACTGCTGGAGCGCGGCGGCGTAGTCGACCAGCGGCAGCCGGTCGCTGATGAACACCTCCGGGTCGAGGACCCCGCCCGCGAACAGCTCGGCGGCCCGCTCGTAGCTGTGCAGCACCGCCATCGAGCCGGTGATGGTGATCTCCTGGTTGTAGATCCGGTACGGGTCGATGGTCACGCGTGTCGCGTAGTCCGCGACACCGAACTGCAGGAAGGTGCCGCCCTTGCCGACGCGTTCCAGGCCGTCCTGGATGGCGGCGGCGTTGCCGGTCGCGTCGATGACGACGTCCCAGCCGCGCGGCCGCTGGATCGCCTCGGCGCTGGTGGCGGTGGTGCTGCAGCCCAGCGCGCGGGCGGTGGCGAGACGGTCCTCGTTCACGTCGACCATGTCCACGCTGGCGGCGCCCGTCCGCTTGGCGAGTTCCAGCATCATCAGGCCCATGGTGCCGGATCCGTAGATCAGTACGTGCGCGGCCATCCGCGCGCTCAGCACGTCGTATCCGCGGACCGCGCACGACAGCGGCTCGATCAGCGCGGCGTCGCGGGTGCTGATGTGCTCCGGCAGCCTGATGCAGTTGGCCGCGGGGGCCGCGGCGAACTCCGCGGCGCCGCCCGGCACGGTGACGCCGATGGCGTTCCAGCGTTCGCACAGGTTGTTGCGGCCGATCCGGCAGTAGTGGCACTCGTGGCAGTACAGGGACGGGTCCACCGCCACCTGGTCGCCGACCGCGAGGCCGGCCACCTCGGCGCCGACCGCGACGATCTCGCCGGCGAACTCGTGGCCGGGCACGATCGGCAGCGTCGGCGCGAACTCGCCCTGGAGGATGTGCAGATCGGTGCCGCACAGCCCGCACGCGGCGACCTGCACCACCACCTCGCCCGTGCCGGGGGTGGGGTCGTCGACGGTCTCGATGCCGACGACACCGGGGGAGCTGATGACGGCTGCCTTCACTTGACGGCTCCAAGAGACAGGCCCTGGACCAGCTTGTCCTGGGCGGCGAAACCGGCGGCGAGCACCGGCAGGGAGATACAGACGGCGGCGGCGCACACCTTGGCCAGGAACAGGCCCTGGCTGGTGACGAATCCGGTGAGGAACACCGGGGCGGTGCCCGCCACGACACCGGTGAGCACCCGCGCGAACAGCAGCTCGTTCCAGCTGAAGATGAACGAGATCAGCGCGGTCGCGGCGATGCCGGGCATCACGACGGGGGCGATGATCCGGGTGAGGACGGTCGGCAGGCCGGCGCCGTCGATCGACGCCGCCTCCATGATCGCCACCGGCACCTCGGCGAGGAAGGACCGCATCATCCACACCGCGATCGGCAGGTTCATCGAGGTGTAGAGCACGACCAGCAGCCAGATGTTGTCCAGCAGCCCGGCGTTCTTCGCGATCAGGTACACCGGCAGCAGACCCGCCACCGCGGGCAGCATCTTGGTGGACAGGAAGAAGAACATCACGTCGGTCCACTTGCGCACCGGCTTGATCGACAGCGCGTACGCCGCCGGGGTGGCCAGCAGCAGCACCAGCACGGTCGACGCGATGCTCGCGGTCAGCGAGTTGACCAGCGGCGGCCACGGGCTCACGCCGGTGCCGGAGCCGAAGAACTCGCGGTAGCCGTGGAGGGTCAACGGGGCGGCCAGGTGCGGGGGGTTGGCGGCCGCGTCCTGCTCGCCGTGCAGCGAGGTGAGCACCATCCACGCGAACGGCAGGAAGAACACGATCCCGCAGAGCCACGCCAGCAGCCCCAGCAGGCCGCGGTTGCGGCGCTCCCGCCCGGGGCGCCGAGCCGGAGAGTGGGCCCGCGTGCGCGGGCCGGCAACGGCGGTCGTCATCAGCGGGTCTCCTCTCGGAACAGCGACGAGACGGTGCGCAGCGCGAACGTCGCCACGATGATCGACAGGACCACCACGATCACGCCCTCGGCGGACGCCTGCCCGTAGTCGTGCGCCTGGTAGAAGGTCGAGTAGACGGCGTACGGGAGGTTGGCGGTGCCCAGTCCGCCGGAGGTGAGGGTGAACACGGCGTCGAAGTTCTGCACCACGTACACCGTGCCCAGCAGCGCGGCCAGTTCGAGGTAGCGCCGCAGGTGCGGGAAGGTGAGGTAGCGGAAGACCTGCCAGGTGGTCGCGCCGTCCACCCGGGCCGCCTCGACGACGTCGGTGGGACGGCTCTGCAGCCCGGCCAGCAGGATCAGCATCATGAACGGCGTCCACTGCCAGATCAGCGACGCCTCCACCGCCAGCTTCGGAGACTGCGAAAGCCAGTCGGGCTGCGGCGGGTTGTGGCTGCCGAACAGGCTCCACACCCATGACAGGCTGCCGTTGAGCAGTCCGTACTCCGCGTTGTACAGGGCGTGCTTCCACAGCAGCGCGGACGCCACCGGCACCACCAGGAACGGCGTGATGAGCAGGGTGCGCACCAGGCCCCGGCCGCGGAACCTGCGGTCGAGGAGCAGGGCCAGGCCGAGCCCGAGGGCGAGGCTGACCAGCACCACGGAGGCGGTGAGCACCACCGTGGTGGTCAGCGACGAGCGCAGCTGGGGGTCGGTGAACTCCGTCGTGTAGTTGGACAGTCCGGCGAAGCCCTTGTTGCCGGGGTCGAGCGCGTTCCAGCGCATGAAGGAGATCACCAGGGTGCCGACGAAGGGCAGTTGGGTGACCACGATCATGAACACCAGGGCGGGCAGCAGCGGTGCCCGCCGGGCCCAGGCCCCGCGCGGGCGCGGGCGCGGCGGCCCGGCGGAGGCCACCGAGGGACCCCGGCGCAGCGCGTCGGGGGCCCGCAGCCACCGGGAGGGGGAGGAGGTGGTCGAGGGGGTGCTCATGTCACTGGCCCGCGTACTTCGCCGCGACCTTCTCGGCGAGGGACTGGCTGGTCTTCAGGGCGCTGTCGACGCTGGTACGGCCGGCGATCGCCGAGCTGATCTCCTGGGAGACCTTGGTGCCCAGATCGGTGAACTCCGGTATGCCGACGAACTGGATGCCGGGCGCGGGCCGGGGCTGGACGCCCGGGTTACCGGGGTCGGCGGCCTCCAGAGCGGTCAGGGTCGGCTTGGCGAAGGCCGAAGAGGCCGCCACGTACTGCGCGTTGGAGTACGTCGAGGTGCGCTTGCCGGCCGGGATCCGGGACCAGCCGAGCTTGGTGCCGACCAGGTTCTCGTAGCCCTTGCCGGAGGCCCAGGAGATGAACTTCCAGGCGTCGTCCTGGTGCTTGGACGCCTTCTGCAGGCCCCAGGCCCACGTGTACAGCCATCCGGAGCTCTTGGTCCGGTCCACCGGGGCCGGCACGTAGCCGATCTTCCCGGCGACCGGCGAGTCGGACGCCTCCAGCGAGCCGGCCGCGGACGTCGCGTCGTACCACATGGCGACCTTGCTCTGCTCCAGGTCGTTCAGGCACTCGGTGAAGCCGGCCTGCGGCGCGCCGGCCTCGCCGTGCTTGCGGACCAGGTCGACGTAGAACGACACGGCCTTCTTGAACGCGGGGCTGTCGACCTGGGCCTTCCAGTCCTTGTCGAACCAGGTGCCGCCCATGGTGTTCACCACCGTGGTCAGCGGCGCGATCACCTCGCCCCAACCGGGCTGGCCGCGCAGGCAGATGCCCTTCATGCCGGACTGCGCGCCGTCCGCCTTCGCGGCCAGGTCGGCGACCTGCGCCCAGGTCGGCGCGGCGGGCATGGTCAGGCCCTTCGCGGCGAAGACGTCCTTGCGGTACATCAGGAACGAGGACTCGCCGTAGAACGGCTCGGCGTAGATCTGGCCGTTGTACGTCAGGGACTGCTGGATCGCGGGGAGGATGTCGCTCTGCGCGAAGGCGGTGTCCGCGGTGGTGTGCGAGCTCAGCGAGGCGAGCCAGCCGTTCTTGGCGTAGATCGGCGCCTCGTAGTTGGAGATGGTCGCCACGTCGTACTGGCCGGCCTGGCTGGAGAAGTCCTGGGTGATCTTGTCGCGGACGTCGTCCTCCGGGAGGACGGTGAAGTTCACCTTGATCCCGGTGGACTTGGTGAAGTTGGCGGCGGTGAGCTTCTGCAGGTCCACCATCTGCGGGTTGTTGACCATCAGGACGTTGATGGAGTGGGAGCCCGATCCGCCGCCGGCGCCGCCCGCGCCGGAGCAGGCCGCGGCGAGCAGGGTGCCGCAGACCGCCAGCGCGAGCGGAGGCAGGACCCGGCGGGTGCTTCTGAGGGTGGTCGGTGTCATGATGCGTCCCTTTCATGACCGGTGTGAGGGTGTGCGGGGGAGCGGTGCGGTCGTGCGGGGATGCCGGGGGAACCCGAAGGGCGAGCCCGGGCGTCGGCGTGCTGGAGTTGCGAGGAATTGCGGCGTTCTGTGCGGCAGTTGAGGGCGTGACGGGGTAGGGAGGCGGCCCGGAGGGACCGGAAGGACGGAGCGGGTGCAGGGCGCGCGGCCCCGCGGGTCAGACCCTGAAGACGCGCGGGCCGAGCAGGGCGTAACGGTGCGCCTCGGCGCTGGACAGACCGGTGTCGGTCACGATCGCCTCGAAGTCGGCGACCTCGGCGAAGCGGCAGAAGCTGCTGGCGCCGAACTTGCTGTGGTGGCCCAGGAAGACCCGCCGCCGCGAGACCTCCAGCGCCTTGGCCTTGACGTCGGCCACGACGGGATCGGGTGTGGTCAGGCCGAGTTCGCGCGAGATGCCGTTGGACCCGAGGAAGGCCAGGTCGATGACGAAACCGGCGAGCATCGCGCAGGCCCAGGAGCCGACGGTGGCCAGGGTCCGGGCCCGGACCCGGCCGCCGAGCAGCAGCACGGTGGTGTTCGGGGAGTCGGCGACCGCCGCCGCCGTGGTGAGGGAGGCGGTGACCACGGTCAGCGGGCGGTCGCCCGGCAGGAGTGCGGCCAGGATCTGCGGGGTGTACCCCTCGTCCACGAACACGGTCTCCGCCTCGCCGAGCAGCTTGATCGCCTCGGCGGCGATCCGGCGCTTGTCGGCGACGTGCAGGGTGACGCGCTGCGCCAGGTCCGTCTCGAAGCCGGCGCCCTCGACGGGGTAGGCCCCACCGTAGGTGCGGCGCACCAGACCACGGCGCTCCAGCACCCCGAGGTCGCGCCGGATGGTCTCCGGCGCGACCGCCAGGTCGGTGGCCATGGCGGTGACCTCGACCTGGCCCTGGTGGCGGGCCAGCGCGAGGATGCGGTGCTGGCGTTCCTCGGCTCGCACGGTTCCCACCTCGCCTCGTCACCGGTCCGGGCACGGTGTGCCCGGTGCTGCCCGTAGAAGAGTTATACCGCCGGGCCTGTGCCCGTCCGGTGCCCGTAACGGACAGCCTTGCGCCCGGTTCGGCCCGCCGCGCCGGGCACCGGCACCAGCTCGGAGAGGTGGCACGGCGCGGACCGGGCCGACACGCCCCCGTTGGGCCGCAGAGAATGCCCGGTTCGGGCGGCGCCTGTTACCGGGCGCCTACACCTATCGCGGCGGCGGAAGCAGGGACGGTCACGCCCGGTCCGGTCGGCGCGGGCGGAATGCGCGCCCGGGCGCGGCCCGATGCGGGCGGAGTCCGGCCCCCGGTCCGGCCCGGCGCGGGCGCGGGGGGCACATCAGGGTGGGGCAAGGTGCGGGCGCGGGGGCGTACCCGGGGTGAGCAGGGTGCGGCCCGGCGAGGGCCCGGGCAGTGCGGGGCTCAGCCCGCCAGCGGCCGGCGGTCGCCGCTGCGGGTCTCCTCGACGGCGCGGACCAGCGGGGCGAGTTGGGGGTCGGTGGCGGCCTGGTCCAGGGCCTCGCGCAGGGCCGCGGCGTTCGTCGGCCGGGCGGCGGCGAGCAGTTCCAGGCCGGCCTGGCTCACGTCGGTGTAGATGCCGCGCCGGTCGGTGGGGCACAGGTAGCGGGCGAGCAGGCCGCGCTCCTCCAGGCGGGTCACCAGCCGGGTCGTCGCGGACTGGCTGAGCACCACCGCGTCGGCGACCTGCTTCATCTGAAGATGGCCGCCCTCGCCGTCGTGCTGCCTGCTGAGCACGTCGAGCAGCGCGTACTCGCGGACGCTCAGGCCGTGTCCGGCCTGCAGGGCGCGTTCGATGTGCGCCTCGATCCGCCCGTGCAGCACCGACAGCGCGCACCAGCTGTCGGCCAGTGCCGTCAGTGCCGGATCCGTAGCGGTCATGGTCCCTCCAGGGCGGTCCGCGCCCGGGCGCCGGTGCTCGGGCGCGCTGTCCACGCGCTGTCGACTATAGCGCGTTTGCAATTAACCCGCGTCTGCAACTATTGTCGACGCTTGTTAGGCGCTGACGCCAATAATGCGCTCGACGAAGCGCCGCACCGCACCGCACCCACCCGGAAGGTTCTCCCCATGCCTCTCGCGCTCCTGGCCCTCGCCATCGGGGCCTTCGGGATCGGCACCACCGAATTCGTGATCATGGGCCTGCTGCCGCAGGTCGCCGGGGACTTCGGCGTCTCCGTGCCCACCGCGGGACTGCTGGTCACCGGGTACGCGCTCGGCGTCGTGGCCGGTGCGCCGCTGATGACCGTGCTGGGCACCCGCATCTCCCGCAAGCGGATGCTGATGCTGCTGATGGGGCTGTTCGTCCTCGGCAACCTCGTGTCCGCCGTCGCGCCCGTCTTCGCCGTGCTGCTGCTCGGCCGGGTGATCGCCTCCCTCGCGCACGGCGCGTTCTTCGGGATCGGCTCGGTGGTCGCCGCGGAGCTCGTGGCGCCGCAGAAGAAGGCCGGCGCCATCGCCATGATGTTCACCGGCCTGACCGTCGCCAACGTCGTCGGCGTGCCGCTCGGCACCCTCGTCGGGCAGACCGCCGGCTGGCGGGTCACCTTCGTGATCGTGGCGGCCCTCGGCGTCCTCGGACTCCTCGGCGTCGCCCGCCTCGTCCCCGACATGCCGAAGCAGGAAGGCGTGCACCTGCGCCACGAACTGGCCGTGTTCCGCAACGTCCAGGTCCTGCTGGCGATGGCGATGACCGTGCTCGGCTTCGGCGGGGTCTTCGCCGCCATCACCTATATCGCGCCGATGATGACCGGCGTCACCGGGTACGCCGAGGGCTCGGTCACCTGGCTGCTGGTCCTCTTCGGCCTCGGCATGGTCGCCGGGAACCTGGTCGGCGGCCGGTTCGCCGACCGCCGGCTGATGCCGATGCTCTACACGGCGCTGGCCTCGCTGGCCGCGGTCCTGGCCCTGTTCACGGTGACCGCACACGGCAAGGCCGCGGCCGCGGTGACCGTCTTCCTCATCGGCGCGCTCGGCTTCGCGACCGTGCCGCCGCTGCAGAAGCGGGTCCTGGACCAGGCGCACGGCGCCCCGACCCTGGCCTCGGCCGTGAACATCGGCGCGTTCAACCTCGGCAACGCCCTGTCGGCGTGGCTCGGCGGCCTGGTCATCTCGGCCGGCTACGGCTACACCGCCGTCAACTGGGTGGGCGCCGCGCTCGCCGCCGCCGCACTCGTCCTGGCCCTGGTCTCCAGCGCGCTGGAACGCGGCGCCGTCAAGCGCGGGAAGCCGGACGGCGGCGCCGCGGCCCGCGGCCGCGTCGTCGCCCGGGTGCCGGCCGCGGACGAGCCCGCCCGGGTGCCCGCCGACCGGAGCTGACCGGCGCGCGGCGCCCCCGCGGTCCCGAAGCGGCAGCTCGCCGCACCCTCTGATCCATCCCCGCTCCGTGCCCCGGAAGGGCGTACCGCGCCACCATGAGCCCCCCGTAACCTGCCTCCGGGCAACGCGCGGCGCCGCAGGCGGGACCGCCTGCGGCGCCGTGCACGCGGCCGTCGGACGGCCGCGCCGGTGGTCACCCGCCGCGCTGCGGGTTCTCCTCCACGCCGAATCCCATCGCCTGCACCACCGCCTGCACATTGCGGTACTCCGTGCCGCTCGGCAGGTCGGACACCCGGTCCAGCAGGGCGTCCGGCGCCTGGTGCCGGTGCAGGGAGCCGAGCAGCGCCGAGCGGCGCGCCGGGAAGATGCTGGGTTCCAGGTGCCTGGCCAGGTCGCTGCGGACGATGACGTCCTCCGGTGTCATGCCGGACGGGGTGCCGGGGCTCGGCACCGCCACCTGCCCTGAGACCAGTTCGTCCTGGACCGACTGCGGTTCGAGCGGCTCCTCGGAGCGCACCGCGCGCGTGGACCTCAGCGCGTCGTGCATCTCCCTCTTCAGCTCGTCGTCGCGGACGAATCCGGTCTTGTTGCTTCCCTGGTCGGTCATAGGCCTTGGCCTCCCTTGTCGCATGCCGGCCGGCGGGCCCTCCATTCTCCGGGCACCGCTGCCTCCGGTTCCGGCTGGGGTTTCCGCACGGGTACCCGCCCGAATCCCCCCGAAACGCCCGTTCGCCTGCGACGCCTTCCCGGCTCGCCGCCCGCCGTGCCGGACCCGGGCGCGGACGGCGCGAACCGGCCGGGGCCCGGGGCCCCGGCCGGTTCGCGGTGCGTCACAGACCGGACACCGGCGGCGATGTCAGCTGTGGTTCCAGGTCACGCTGAAGTTCTCGCCGCTTGAGAGCGACGACGTGGTGGCCTTGGTGGTGCTGCCGGACGCCATGTTGATCTTGTCCGGGGAGAAGTTGCCGATGGGCTGCCCGTTGGCGGTGGAGCCGGTGAACGACGCGGTGCCGAAGTTCGACAGCGGCAGCACCCCGGTCGAGCTGGACGGGGCCTCGGCGATGATCTCGGCCGAGTAGTCCTGCGCGGTGCTGGAGGTCTTCTTCGTGGTCTTGGTCCAGCCCTTGGTGGTGTCGCTGAGGGTCAGCGTGAAGGTGCTGCCGCTGACCGACACGGTGGCGGTGAAGTGGTCGCCGGGGCTCACCGTGTTGCTGTAGTTGACCGGGTAGGCCGGGTACATCTCGTACCACGACGAGTAGTACGCCTGGCCGCCCGAGCAGTCGGCCTCGGTGCCGGTCTGCTCCACGGAGTTGCTGCCGTCGCCGTCGATGCCGACCCAGAACGACGAGTACGTGGTGGCGGTGCCGCAGTGCACGGTCGGCTGCACCCAGCTCGCGGAGACGCTGGTGAACGTGCCGCCCGAGGCGGCGTAGCCGGACCAGTTGGAGCTGGTGCTGTGGGTGATGCGGGTGCCGGGGGCCACCAGAACGTGGCCGGCGACGGGGGTCTGCCGGATCGCGGAGCCGGCCGAGGCGACCGCTGAGGGCGCGGTCGCCAGGGCGGACAGGACTGCTGCGGCCACGGCGGAAACGGCGGTGATGCGGATGGTTGCCGACATGCTGCTCCTTCTCGCGGGTCTCGCGGTGCAGGTGCAACGGGCGTAGATCGGTGGGGTGTTCGTGACGCCCGGTGCGTGCTTGTCAGTGTGCAGACAACACTGGGAGTGGTGGCACCTCTGCGTGACAAACGATCGGCAAAGGTCCCGCCAAGTCCCTTGGGGGGTACGGGCGCACGCCAAGTCGGCCGCTGTGTACGGGTGTCGGGAACCTGACGGCCGGGCCGGCCGGGCCGCTCAGGCGGGGGGAGTTGCGGTCGCCGCGGGCAACACCGGCAGGGCGGCGGCGAGTTCGGCGTGCCAGTCGCCCATCGGCGCCATCCCGGCCCTGGCCCAGCCGGCGTGGCCGAGCACGCTGTACGAGGGTCGCGGGGCCGGGCGAGGGAACTGCCGCGAGGTGGTCGGGCGCACCCGGTCGGGGTCCAGGCCGGACAGCGCGAACGCGGCCCGGGCCAGCCCGCACCAGCTGACCTGGCCGGCCGCGGTCGCGTGGTAGACGCCCGCCGGGGCCCGCCCGTCCAGCGCCGCCTCGCCGAGACCGGCGAGCCGCACCGCCAGTGCCCGCGACCAGGTCGGCTGGCCGACCTGGTCGTCCACCACGTCGAGGGTCTCCCGCTGCCGGGCGAGCCCCAGCATCGTCGTGACGAAGTTGCGGCCGTGGGCGCCGTAGAGCCAGGCCGTGCGCACCACGAAGCCGCGCTCCGGCAGCAGTTCGGCCACCGCGAGCTCGCCCGCGAGCTTGCTGCGGCCGTAGGCGTTGAGCGGCGCGGTCGGCGCGTCCTCCGGGTACGGGTGTGCGGCGTCGCCGGCGAACACGTAGTCGGTGGAGACCTGCAGCAGCACCGCGCCGTGGCGTGCGCAGGCCGCGGCCAGGTGCCGCGCGCCGTCGCCGTTGACCCGGGTGGCCGCCGCCTCCGCGCTCTCCGCGCCGTCGACGTCCGTCCAGGCGGCCGCGTTCACCACCACGTCGTGACCGGCGACGGCGGCCTCGGCGGCCGCCGCGTCCGTGACGTCGAGGCCGGCCCTGGGCAGGCCCGTCACCGTCAGGCCGGGCGTGCCGCCGAGCACCTCCACCAGGTCGCGGCCGAGCATGCCGCCCGCACCGGCCACCAGCCAGCGGCTCATCGCGGCAGCTCCGCCTTGGCCTTCAGCGGCTCCCACCAGTCGCGGTTGTCCCGGTACCAGGCGACGGTCGCGGCCAGCCCCTCGTCGAAACCGACCTGGGGCACGTACCCCAACTCCTCCCGGATCTTGCCGATGTCCAGCGAGTAGCGCAGGTCGTGACCCTTGCGGTCCGGCACCTGCTCGACCCGGTCCCAGTCCGCGCCGCAGGCCGCCAGCAGCCGGCCGGTCAGCTCCCGGTTGCTCATCTCGGTGCCGCCGCCGACGTGGTAGACCTCCCCGGGCCGCCCGCGGCGCAGCACCAGGTCGATGCCCCGGCAGTGGTCGGCCACGTGCAGCCAGTCCCGCACGTTGCGGCCGTCGCCGTACAGCGGCACCTTCCGCCCGTCGAGGAGGTTGGTGACGAACAGCGGGATCATCTTCTCGGGGAAGTGGTACGGCCCGTAGTTGTTCGAGCAGCGGGTCACCGTCACGTCCAGGCCGTGGGTGCGGTGGCAGGCGAGCACCATCAGGTCCGAGGACGCCTTCGACGCCGCGTAGGGGGAGTTGGGGGCCAGCGGCGAGGACTCGGTCCAGCTGCCCTCGGCGACCGAGCCGTACACCTCGTCCGTGGAGACGTGCGCGAACCGCCCCACCCGGTGCCGCAGCGCCGCGTCCAGCAGCACCTGCGTGCCCAGCACGTTGGTGGTCACGAACGGCGTGGCGTCCACGATCGAGCGGTCCACGTGGGACTCGGCCGCGAAGTGCACCACCGCGTCCTGCCCGGCCGTCACCTCGTCCACCACCGAGCGGTCGCGGATGTCGCCGTGCACGAACGTGAGGTCGGGATGCCCGGCGACGTCGGCGAGATTCGCCTCGTTGCCCGAGTAGGTGAGGTTGTCCAGGACGGTGACCCGGGTCCCCGGCCCGGACGGCAGGTCGCCACGGAGCGTGGCCCGCACGAACTGCGATCCGATGAAGCCGGCCCCGCCGGTGACGAGTATGCGCATGGGACCGCCATCGTAGGGGACACACACCGCGCACGGTGATGTTCGGGGAACTTCGCGGTCCAACGATGGGAAACCGCCGCGATCGCTATCATCACCGGCATGCGTGGGATAGTGCTCGCGGGCGGGACCGGGTCACGCCTGTGGCCGATCACCAAGGCCGTCTCCAAGCAGTTGATGCCGGTCTTCGACAAGCCGATGGTGTACTACCCGCTGACCACCCTGGTCACGGCGGGCATCCGGGACATCCTGATCATCACCACGCCGGAGGACCGGCCGCAGTTCGAGCGGCTGCTCGGCGACGGCTCCCAGTTCGGCCTGCGGTTCTTCTTCGCCGTGCAGGAGCACCCGGCAGGCATCGCCGAGGCGTTCGTCATCGGCGAGGAGTTCATCGGCGACGAGCCGGTGGCGCTGGTGCTCGGCGACAACATCTTCCACGGCGACGGCCTCGGCCGGCAGTTGCGCGGCTACACCGAACCCGACGGCGGCGTGATCTTCGCGCACGCCGTGGCCAACCCGGGCGACTACGGCGTCGTGGAGTTCGACGCCCGCGGCCGGGCGCTGTCCATCGAGGAGAAGCCCGCCCGCCCGCGCTCCCGGTACGCCGTCCCCGGCCTGTACTTCTACGACGCCGACGTGGTCGCCGTCGCCCGCAAGCTCACCCCCAGCACCCGCGGCGAGCTGGAGATCAGCCACGTCAACCAGGAGTACCTGGAGCGCGGCCGGCTCACTGTCTCGGTGCTGGACCGCGGCACGGTCTGGCTGGACACCGGCACCTTCCAGTCCCTGGTCCAGGCCTCGGAGTACGTCCGCGTCGTCGAGGAGCGGCAGGGCTTCAAGATCGGCTGCATCGAGGAGGCGGCCTGGCTGGCCGGCTTCATCGACGACGCCCGGCTCGGCGAGCTCGCCGAGCCGCTGCTCAAGAGCGGCTACGGCGGCTACCTCGTGGAACTGCTGCGGCAGCGCGGCTCCGACACCGGCTTCGGCCACCGCACCGGCCGCTGGGACCGTGGCTGACCCGGCCCTGACCTAGTCCCCCTGTCCTGCGGCGTACCAGGCCAGGCACTCCTCGTAGGAGGGCAGCAGGCCCTGCTCGGCGGCCTGCGCGAGACTGGGCGCCTGCGCGTCCCGGTCCGACAGCAGCAGCCGGTAGCCGGCCGGCCAGGGGATGCCGATCTCCGGATCCAGCGGGTCGATGGTGTGCTCGCGGGCCGGGGCGTACCCCTCGGAGCACAGATAGGCCACCGTCGCGTCGTCCGTCAGCGCCATGAAGGCGTGCCCGAGCCCCTCGGAGACGAAGACCGACGCGTGGTCGACGTCGTCCAGCCGCACCCCCTCCCAGGTGCCGAAGGTGGGGGAGCCGACCCGGATGTCCACCACCACGTCCAGTACCGCACCGCGTACGCAGGTGACGTACTTCGCCTGGCCCGGCGGTACGTCGGCGAAGTGGACGCCGCGGACGGTCCCGCGTACGGACACCGAGCAGTTCCCCTGCGCCAGACGCAGCGACCGGCCCGTCGCGGCGGCGAACTCGTCCTCGCGGAACCACTCGTGGAATCCCCCCCGGGCATCGGTGAAGACCTTCGGTTCGTGCACCCAGGTCCCCGCAATGCCGAGCTGTCTCATGCTCATCCCGTCCCCAGTGTCGTGAGCAACCGCCGGGCCCTCGCCGGCAACGTCCCATTGTGTCCGGGCGGAACCGGCGCCATGCGCGGATCACCCGACTGTGCCCGAACGTGCCCGCGCTCGCCCGGAACGCCCCTATGCTCACCGCACACAAGCGGGGCGTTCTGGGGGGAAGGTCAGCGGCGTGACGGTAAGCATCCAGCCCACCGCGCAGGTGGACGGCACGGCGGAACTCGGCGACGGCACCACCGTGTGGGACCTGGCGCAGATCCGCGAGCAGGCGCGGCTCGGCCGCGGCTGCATCGTCGGCCGCGGCGCCTACGTGGGGCCGGGCGTGCGCATCGGCGACCAGGTGAAGCTGCAGAACCACGCGCTGGTGTACGAGCCGGCCGAACTCGCCGACGGGGTGTTCGTCGGCCCGGCCGCCGTGCTCACCAACGACCACTTCCCGCGCTCGGTCGACCCCGAGGGCCGGCTCAAGCGCGGCGGCGACTGGCAGCCGGTCGCGGTACGGGTCGGCGAGGGGGCGTCGCTGGGCGCCCGGTCGGTGTGCGTGGCGCCGGTCGTCGTGGGCCGCTGGGCGCTGGTCGCCGCCGGCGCCGTGGTCACCCGCGACGTGCCGGACTTCGCCCTGGTGGCCGGCGTCCCGGCCCGGCGGATCGGCTGGGTCGGGCGGGCCGGCGAGCGGCTCGCCGAGGTGCAAGGGGAACCCGGGGTGTGGCGCTGCCCGCGCACCGGGGTGCTGCACGACGAGAAGGACGGCGTGCTGTTCGAGCGCCCGTGACCACCGGCGACGCGGCCGTCCGGCCGCTCGCGCGCCGTCGCGCACACCCCGGAACGGAACCCGGCGTGAACCCGCAACGGCGTCTTCCGGCGTTTTTCGGAAAAGCCTGAAACGGCGGACATCCCTCGGCATATCGTGTTCTCACGTTGCGGGCCGGACGCGGTGAACTGCCGTGTCCGGTGGGGGGTTTCAGTGATCGGTGACGGCAACGGCGGTCTGCGGGACGCGGCGGTGGGACGCCGCGGAGCGCGGCGCCGGGGCCGTACCCGTGTCCGGCCGAGGACCGGACCGCCGCGAGGCCGATCGGTAACTGCCAGGGGGGCTGGTGTGCCGTATGCGCAGGACCGGGCGTGTCGACCGCGCGCCGCAGGACCGCGTTCCGCTGCCCGGCACCGCGCGCCCGGCTGACCGCCGGGCCCGCCGTGGCCGGTACGCACGCAGCACGGCCCGCCCATGATCATTGTGAGGGGACGATGACCACGACACGTCTCGCTGCGCTCGCCGGCGAGGATCCACCGCTCCACGCACTGGCCGAACGGCTGCTGGCCGTCGCCGAATCGGGCCTGCCGGCGATGTACCGGGCCGACCGGGACACCTTCGCCTTCACCCGGGCCGCGCGCACCGGTTCCGGCGGGCAGCCCGCCGGAACCCCCTGGCACCTGGAGAACCGCGGCACCAGCCTGCGGTACGCGGCGATCACCGTGCTCGGCGCCCGGCTGCTGCCCCCGGAACGGCAGCGGGCGGTGCTCGGCGGCCACACCGCCGAGGAGTTCACCGGGCTGCTCGTCCGGCGGCTGCCCGAGGTGACCAACCTCGGGGACGCCGCGCTCGTCGCCTGGGCGGCGGCCGAGACCGGCCACCCCTCGCTCGCCGGCGCGCTCGACCGGGTCGCCGCCCTCGACGAGGGCGGCGGGCCCCGCTACACCGTCGAGGCGGCCTGGGTGCTGTCCGCCCTGGCCGCCGCCCGCGCCGCCGTCGACGTCGAGCGGCCGCTGGCCGCCGCCCGCGACCGGCTGCTGCGCTCCCGTACCGGCGCCGGCCCGCTGTTCCCGCACGCCACCGGTCCCGGGCTCGTGCCCTGGTACCGCGCGCACATCAGCTGCTTCGCCGACCAGACCTACCCGCTCCAGGCCCTGGCCCGGCTGCACGCCGGCGGGCACGACCCGCAGGCGCTGGCCGCCGCCGACGCCTGCGCCGCCCGCATCTGCGCGCTGCAGGGCGAGGCGGGACAGTGGTGGTGGCACTACGACGCCAGGACCGGCTCCGTCGTCGAGGGCTATCCCGTGTACAGCGTGCACCAGCACGCCATGGCGCCCACCGCGCTGTTCGACCTCGCCGACGCCGGCGGCACCGACTTCGGCGAGGCGGTCCGCCGGGGCCTGTCCTGGATGGCGGAACCGCCGGAACTGGCCGCGGCCGGCCGGCCGGAGCCGCTGATCCTGGACGAGGCGGGCGTCACCTGGCGCAAGGTGTACCGGGGCGATCCCGCCAAGGCCGTGCGCGCCGCCCGCGGCCTGGCCACCCGTCCGCTGCCCGGTGCGCGGCTCGGCGTCCTCGACCGCGTCTACCGGCCCACCGCCGTCGACCGCGAGTGCCGCCCCTACGAGTTCGGCTGGATGCTGCACGCCTGGCTCGCACCGCAGGGCGTGCGCCGGCCGCACGCCTCCGCCGCCGGGCCGGAGGCGCGCCGATGAGCGGCAGACGAACCCTGTTCGGGGTCGGCATCGACCCCCTGACGATGGACCAGACGGTGCAGCGGTGCCTCGACGCCGTCCGCGACGAGCGGCCGCTGGAGGTCGGCGTCGTCAACGCCGCCAAGCTCGTCACCATGCGCCGCGACCCGCGCCTGCGAGCCGCCGTGGCCGGCTGCGACCTCGTCGTCGCGGACGGCCAGGCCGTGGTGTGGGCCTCGCGCCTGCTGCGCAGCCCGCTGCCAGAACGGGTCGCCGGCATCGACCTGTTCATGCGCCTGCTGGCGGCCGCCGAGCAGCACGGCCACTCCGTCTACTTCCTGGGCGCCACGAAGGACGTGCTGCGCCGGATGAACCGCCAGGTCGCCCTGCAGTTCCCGGGGCTGAAGGTCGCCGGCTCCCGCAACGGCTACTTCGACGACGCCGAGCAGCCGGAGATCGCCGACGCCGTGCGGGCCAGCGGCGCCCACCTGCTGTTCCTGGGCATGACGTCGCCGAAGAAGGAGATCTTCACCGCCGCCTACGGCCGGCGCACCGGCGTCCACGTCGTGCACGGCGTCGGCGGCTCGTTCGACATCCTCGCCGGCGTCACCCGCCGCGCGCCCCTGGCCTGGCAGCGGCTCGGCCTGGAGTGGCTGTACCGGCTGCTGCAGGAGCCGCGCCGGCTCGCACGCCGCTACCTCACCACCAACGCGGCCTTCCTGGCGATGACCGCCCGCGAGCTGGTGCGCCGCACCCCCGCGGCCCCTTCCGTGAACAGGAGTCACTGATGCGCGTCGTCGTGGTCGGACAGGGCTACGTCGGGCTGCCGCTGGCGATCCGCGCGGCCGAGGTGGGACACGAGGTCATCGGGTACGACGTGGACGCCCGGCGGATCAAGAGCCTTTCGGCCGGCGTCTCCTTCGTCGAGGACGTCTCCTCCGAGCGGGTCGTCGCCGCGCTGGACAGCGGCGCCTACCGCGCCAGCGACGCGGCGCGCGACTGCGGCGGCTTCGACGTCGCGGTGGTGACCGTGCCCACGCCGCTGCGCGAGGGCGTCCCCGACCTGCGCTACATCGAGGAGTCGGCGCGGACCCTCGCCCGCTACCTGCGCCCGGGCGCCACCGTGGTCCTGGAGTCGACCACCTACCCCGGCACCACCCAGGAGCTGTTCGCGCCGCTGCTGGAGGACGGCTCGGGACTGACCGCGGGCGCCGACTTCCATCTCGGCTACAGCCCCGAGCGCATCGACCCCGGCAACCGGGTGTGGGGCTTCCAGCAGACGCCGAAGGTGGTCTCCGGTGTCGACGCCGCCTCGCTCAAGGCCGTGCAGGACTTCTACGGCGGGCTGGTCGACACCACCGTTCCGGTCGACTCCCCGAAGGAGGCCGAACTCGCCAAACTGCTGGAGAACACCTTCCGGCACGTCAACATCGCGCTGGTCAACGAGATCGCGATGTTCGCCCGCCACCTGGACATCGACGTGTGGCAGGCGATCGACGCCGCCGCCAGCAAGCCGTTCGGGTTCATGAAGTTCACCCCGGGACCCGGCGTCGGCGGCCACTGCCTGCCCATCGACCCGTCGTACCTGTCCTGGCGCGTGCAGCGCGAACTCGGCCAGAGCTTCCGGTTCGTGGAGCTGGCCAACGACATCAACGGGCACATGCCCGAGTACGTCACCCGCCGCATCATCGACGCCTTCAACCGGCGCCGCCGCGCGGTCAACGGCTCCCGGGTGCTGCTGCTCGGCCTGGCCTACAAGAAGAACACCAGCGACGCCCGCGAGTCGCCGTCGCTGCGCATCTCCCGGCTGCTGCTCGACATGGGCGCCAAGGTGCGGGCCGCCGACCCGCACGTGGTGGAGACCGCGGCGGTCGACCCGCGACTGGTCCGCGTGGAGCTGACCCGCAAGGAAGTCGCCCACGCCGACGTGGTGGTGCTGCTCACCGACCACGACGCCTTCGACTACGCACTGGTCACCGAGCACGCCGCGTTCGTCCTCGACTGCCGGCGGCGGCTGTCGGGCCCCACCGTGGAGGTGCTCTGACCCATGGCCGCCCCCCAGGAGGTACCCGCGATGCGGATCGTGTGCGTCGCCGGCGCCCGCCCCAACTACATGAAGATCAAACCGGTGATGGACGCGCTGGAGCGGCGCGGCGCCGAGGTCCTGCTCGTCCACACCGGACAGCACTACGACGAGGCGATGAACGGCGTCTTCTTCCGGGACCTGGGCATCCGGCCGCCCGACCGGTTCCTCGGCGTCGGCTCGGGCAGCCACGCCGAGCAGACCGGCCGGGTCATGGCCGCGTTCGAGCCGCTGCTCGCCGAGATCCGGCCCGACGTCGTGGTCGTCGTGGGCGACATCAACTCCACGCTCGCCTGCGCCCTGGTGACCGCGAAGGCGGGCCCGCTGCTCGCCCATGTCGAGGCCGGGCTGCGCAGCCGCGACTGGACCATGCCCGAGGAGGTCAACCGCGTCGTCACCGACCGCGTCAGCGACTACCTGCTGGCCCCGTCGGCCGACGCGGCGGCCCATCTGCGCGCCGAGGGCTACCGCGAGGACCAGATCCACGTCGTCGGCAACGTCATGATCGACACCCTGCTGGCCAACCTGGAGCGCGCGCGGCGCGGCGACGCGCTGCGGCAACTCGGCCTGGCACCGGGGGAGTACGGCCTGGTGACCCTGCACCGGCCCGCCAACGTCGACGACCCCGAGGTGCTCGCCGGGCTGCTCAAGGCGCTCGGCGAGGTCGCCGGCCGCTGCCCGCTGGTGCTGCCGGTGCACCCGCGGGCCGCGGGACGGCTGGCCGAGCTCGGGGTGCCCGGCGGCCTGCGGCTGATCCCGCCGGCCGGCTACCTCGACTTCATCGCGCTCCAGGACTCCGCCCGGATCGTGCTCACCGACTCCGGCGGGGTGCAGGAGGAGACCACCGCCCTCGGCGTGCCGTGCGTGACGCTGCGGGACAACACCGAGCGGCCCGTCACCGTCGAGCAGGGCACCAACGTGCTGGCCGGGCGGGACCCGGAGCAGATCGTCGCCACCGTCCACGCCGTGCTCGACGACCCGCCCGCACCGCGCCGCCCGGACCTGTGGGACGGCCACGCGGGGGAGCGGATCGCCGAGGTCCTGCTGGACCGGGAGGGCGCGGCCGGCCGGCCCCGGCCCACCGACCTTCCCCGGCGCGGCACATGAGGCGGCCGGGCCGGGCGGGCAGGCGGGCCCCGCGGGTCGAAACGACCCTCGTCCGGGCATGGCACGCCATATGCTGATCGCGCGTCACGGAGACGCCAGGGGGGTTGTGAATGGATCTCGCGGAGATCGCCCGCGTCATGCGCCGGCGATGGTATGTGCTGCTGCCCGGCGTGCTGCTCACCGTGGCGCTCACCGTCGGCGCGTACCTGAAGGTGCCGGTGACCTACACGTCGCAGAGCACCGTGGTCCTGCTCAACTCCCAGAAGGCCACGAAGGCGTTCGACGGGAACCCGTTCCTCAGCAGCCAGATCTCCCTCAACGGCATGGCCGACAGCCTCGCCCGCAACCTCAACTCCGATGCCGCCGTCGCCCATCTCAAAGCCCAGGGCGCCACCGCCGCGACCACGGCCAAGCTGGCCGACAACGCGGTGGGCCCGCTGCTGTGGCTCACCGCGAGCGGTACCGACAAGAAGGCCGTGCTGGCCGCCGACAAGCTGTTCACGGCCTACGCCGCCGAGCGCCTGGAGCAGTTCCAGACGCAGCAGTCCGTCACGTCCCAGGCGATGATCCGGATGGCCACCATCGTGCCGCCGCAGAACCCGGTCGCGCAGACCAAGACGCGGTACGAGTACCTGGCGCTGGCCGCCGTGGCCGGCGTCGTGGTCAGCCTGGTCGCCACCTTCTACGTGGAGGCCCGGCGCCGGGCTCCGGATGCCGGGCGGACGGGCCGGGCCGGCCGGGAACCGGATGCCGCGGTGCCGGATGCCGCGGTGCCGGACTCGGGGCAGGACCAGGGCGACGCGGGTCGGGCCGCCGGGAAGCACGCAGCGGCGGCCGGACCGGAACGGGCGTCCGCCGCGTCGTCCCGCAAGGCCCCCAGCTGGTCGATGCCCGGTGCACTGGACCGCGACGCGCTGGAGGTCGGGGCCCTGCAACCCGAGCCTTCGGACGACCCGTCGGACCGCGGCACCGCGGGAACGGCCCTCACGTCCGGCGGTTCCGGCGCCTCCGGCAGCGGGGGCCCGGCGGCGGAGACCGCGGGCATGGCCGAGGTGACCGGGGCGCACGGCACCGACGCGGCCGGATCCGACGCCCACCGCTTCGTGTGACGCCGACCCCCCGACCCGAACGCCCTGGCCCCGCACCACCTCACTCCGCGAACGCCGTGAACTCCGCGAACTCCGTGACCACCTGACCCCCGCCTCCCGCGAGCCGCAGGGCAAGGAGCCGTCTCATGAACTGGGCCCGCGCGGCAGAAGATCCGGCAGGCCGGCCCCCCGACCGGGAGGGCGCCGTCCCGCGGCACGACGCCGCCGGCCCGTTCCCGGAAACCGCCGTCCCGCACCCGGACTCCGCCCTCCCGCGCCGGGACGCCGCGGTCCTGAGCCGGGAGGCCGTCCCCGCCCCGCGCAGGGTGCTCCGGGTCCCGTCCTGGGCCATCCAGGACGACGACGACACCGCCGAACGGTTCGGCGCGGCCCCCACCGGAGCCGTGCCCCCGGCGGCAGCCCCGACCCCGGCCGGACCGGCGCCCGCCGCCGCGCCCTCCCTCGGCCGCAAGGTCCGCTCCGCGGCCCGCTGGAGCCTGATCAACACGGTCGTCATGCGGCTGGGCAACTTCGCCACCGGCATCGCCCTGGCGCGCTTCGCCCTCGGGCCCGCCGCCTGGGGCGTCTACGGCATCGCCCAGACCGTGCTGCTGGTCCTGCTGGCCGCCAACGAACTCGGCGTCGGCCTGGCGATCATCCGCTGGGACGGTGACGCCCGGCGGTTCTCGCCGACGGTCCTGACCCTGAGCACCGCGTCCAGCACCCTGATGTACGCGGCCCTGTTCTTCGCCGCGCCGGCCGTGGCGCGCACCGTCGGCTCGCCGGACGCGGCATGGGTGCTGCGGGTGATGTGCCTGTGCGTTGTCCTCGACGGCATCGCCCAGGTGCCCGCGGGGTTCCTCACCCGGGAGTTCGCGCAGGGCAGGCGGATGCTCATCGACGCCGCCAACTTCGTGACCAGCACCGGGATCACGCTGCTGCTGGCGTTCGGCGGCATGGGCGCGATGAGCTTCGCCTGGGGATCGGTCGCGGGCAACGTCGTGGCCCTGACCGGGTTCTGCCTCGCCGCGCCCGGCACCCTGCGCTTCGGCTGGGACCGGGACCAGGCACGGGCACTGCTGCGCTTCGGGGTGCCGCTGGCCGGCGCCAGCCTGCTCGCGCTGTGCGTGGTCAACCTGGACACCCTGGTGGTCGGCTCCACCCTCGGCAAGGTCTCGCTCGGCTTCTACGTCCTCGCCTTCAACATCTCCGGCTGGCCGGTGCGGATCATCTCCGAGGCCGCGCGCCGGGTGTCCTTCGCGGGCTTCTCCCGGCTCGCCGGCTCCCCGCGGGGGCTCGCCGAGGGCTTCAGCCGGGCGCTGGGCGTCCTGGTCACCGGCACCGTCCCGCTGTGCGTGCTGCTCGGCGCGCTGGCCGCACCCGTCGTCGAACTCGTCTACGGCAGCACGTGGGTTCCGGCGGCCCGCGCCCTGCCGTGGCTGATGGCCCTCGGGCTGATCCGGATCGGCTGCGAACTCGCCTACGACTGCCTGGTGGCGGTGGGCCGCCGCCGCTCGCTGATCGGCGTGCAGGCCCTGTGGCTCGCCGCCCTGTTCCCGGTCCTCGTCGTGGCGGCCCACCTGCACGGCATCGTCGGGGTCGCGCAGGGCCATGTCCTGGTGGCCGGCGGGATCGTTGTCCCGGTGTTCCTGCTCGCCCTGAGCCGGGCCGGCATCAGTGTCCGCTGGATCGCCAGGGCGTGCTCCTGGCCCTTCCTGGGCGGCGCCGTGATGGCCGCGACCGCTCTGCTCCTCGAACGGAGGTTCGGCGACAGCCGGCCCGCGCTCGCCGCGACGGCCGTGGTCGCCCTGGCCGCGTACGCGCTGTGCGTCTGGCCGAGCCGTCAGTTCCTGCGCGGCACCGCGCCCACCGACTCCCCCGCGAGGTAACCCGCATGCCCGCACACCGAACCCCGGCCCACGCGACCGGCCCCGATCCGGCCGGTGCCCGGGCCCGCCCCCGCCGCCGGGGCCTGGTGGCGCTCCTCGCCGCCGCAGCCGTGCTGGCCGCGGTCCTGTCCGTGCTGGTGGCCACCCGCTCAGGTGCGGGGGACCCGGCGTCGGGCGGCTGCCCGGTGGAGGCGCTCACCTGCGCCCCGGGCCAGGCCGATCCCGCCGACTCCCGCTCCCCGAGCGCGAGTTCGGGTTCCCCCGCGGCCGGCGACGCCGCCCGCACCTCCGGCATCGAGCGCGGCACGCCCACCCGGGATCCCGCGCCCGGCCAGGACCCGTCCGCGAGCGGCACCGCGTCCCCGGGCGGCCGCTGCGCCTCGTTCTCCGCGTGCGGCTTCCCCGACGCGCACAGCACCGGCCCCCGGCTGTCCATGACCCCGCACCGCACCGGCGCCATGACCGTCAGGAAGGACGGCACGGTCATCCGCCGCTGGGACATCACCGGGTCCCTGGACATCTACGCCAACGACGTCACCGTCATCGACAGCCGGATCACCTCCGACAACTGGTGGGGCGTCAACCTGAGGTCCGGCTACCACGGCCTGCGCATCCTGCACACCACCATCACCGCGGTGCCCGGCAAGGGACCCGACAACGGCGGCGTGGACTACGCGGTGTCGAACATGGGGACCAGCTCCGTCGAGGTCGGCTGGTGCGACGTGTCGGTGTTCGGCGACGCCCTGTCCATGGGTCAGGGCGACTTGCACGACAACTACGTTCACGACATCACCCCGTTCCGCAACCTCGGCGGCGAGTGGCAGCACACCAACGCGGTGATCAGCAACGGCGGCGGCACCGGCGGGCTGACCATCCGGCACAACACCCTGCTCAACCCGACGCCGGTCGACCAGGGCGCCTCGGGCAGCGTCGGCCTGTTCGCCGACACCGGACCCGTCACAGCCGTCACCGTCCAGGACAACTGGCTGGCCGGCGGCGCCTACGCGCTCTACGGCGGCGGCCAGGGCGCCACCGGCGTGAAGGTCACCGGGAACATCTTCTCCACCGAGTACCACCCGGGCTCGGGCGGCTACGGTCCCGTCGCCGCCTGGAACGCGGGCGGTTCGGGCAACGTCTGGAGTGACAACCACATGTCCGACGGAAGACCGGTCGTCCCGGGGGCGACCTCGTGACCGCGGCCGGGGCGCACCCGGACCGGGCCGCCCGCGGCCTGCGCACCGTACTCCGGCTGCCCTGGACGGTGCTCAAGCGGGCGTTCGGCTGGATCGTGCTCTTCGAGCTGCGGAACAAGGTGCTGCTCGCGCCCTCCGGCGTGCGGCTGCGCCGGCTGGTCGACGCCGAGATCGCCAGGATCAGGACGACGCTGCCCGCCCTGCCGGAGCCGCTGGTGGTCACCGCGATCCCCACCTACCGCCGCCCCGAGGAGCTGGCGGTCGCGGTGCGCTCGGCGCTCGCCCAGACCGTCCGCGACCAGCTGGTGGTCGTGGTCGACGACGGCTCCGGCACCCTGCCGGAGGCCCGGCTGCCCGACGACCCGCGGCTGGTCACCGTCGCCATGGAACGCAACTCCGGGGACTGCGGCGTCGTCCGCAACGTGGCGATGCGCCTGACCAGGTCGCGCTACGTGGCCTTCCTCGACGACGACAACGTGTGGGCGCCGGACCACCTGGCGACCGCCCTGGAGGTGCTGGAGGCGCCGGACGGCCCGGACGCGGTCTACACCGCGGTCCGCCGGGTGCTGCCCGACGGCTCCGAGCACGACGTGCTGTCCGTGCCCTGGGACCGCCGGCGCAACGCCCGGGAGGCGTTCGTCGACATCAACGCGTTCGTCGCGCGCCGCGTCCCCGGGATGCGGTTCAGCTGGCTGTACCGGCCCAAGGGCGTGCTGCCGCGCGAGGACTGGGAGTTCGTCCGCCGCTACTCGCGCGGGCGCACCCTGCGGCACATCCCGCACGTCACCGTCGAGTACCTCGTCAACCCGACCAGCTTCTTCACCCAGTGGTAGGCCCGGCGGCCGCCCGATCCTCCGTCCAGCCGTGCCCGGCCGAGCCGGGCGCACCGACCCCAGGTGGTTGACCGATGCCCCACACCCGCGCGCTGCGCAACCGTTTTGTCGACGCCCCGGGATCGGTGGGCGAACGCCTGCGGGCGGCCCGCTGGGAACGCTTCCGGCGGCTGTTCCCCGGCATGGCCGGGATGACCGTGGTGGACCTCGGCGGCACGGCCGACATGTGGCTGCGGGCGCCGGTGCGCCCCCGGCACGTCCACCTGATCAACCTCGAACCGCACCCGGCGGAGCTGCCCGACTGGATCAGCGCGGAGAACGCCGACGTCACCGACCCGGCGGTGGCCGCCGGACTCGGCTCCTACGACCTGGTGTTCTCCAACTCCACCATCGAGCACGTCGGCGGCCACAGCCAGCGCCGCCGGTTCGTCGCCGCGGTGGACGGCCTCGCGCCGCTGCACTGGATCCAGACGCCGTACCGGTACTTCCCGGTCGAGCCGCACTTCGTCGCGCCCGGCTTCCAGTTCCTGCCGCTGGCGGCCCGGGCCCGCCTGGTGCGGCACTGGCCGCTGACGCACAGCAGGCCGGGCAGCCCGCAGGAGGGCATGGACGCGGTGATCAACATCGAGCTGCTCACCCGTGCCGAGATGCGCTACCTCTTCCCCCGCTCGACGCTGCTCAGCGAGCGGGTGCTCGGCGTCACGAAGTCGCTGACAGCGGTGCGCGCGGAGCGGGACCCGGCGCCCGGCGCAGCTGCGAAGGACTGACCAGCGCGGCCGCCGCCGCCCGGCTCGGCGCCCGCCCCAGGGCCGCCCGCGAGGTCTCGCGCAGCAGCACCGCCGCCCAGAACGCCGCCGTGGCCGCGGCGCCGTGCCGGCGGCGGTGCAGCCGGACCCGGTTGAGCGTCAGCAGCGTCCACAGGAACGGCGAGACCCGCGAGTCGCCGCCCAGGTGCACCGCCGTGGCCTGCGGCTGGAGCCGGGTGGCGAACCCCGCGTCGCGGGCCCGCAGGCAGTACTCCGTCTCCTCGGAGTAGAGGAAGAACGACTCGTCCCAGGGGCCGCACGCCTCCAGGCAGTCGCGGGACAGCGCCATGAGCGCGCCCGTCGCCCAGTCCGCGCGGGTCGGCGCGGTGTACGCGGCCGGGTCGGTGACCAGCTCGCTCAGCCGCGGGAAGCGGCCCGCGCGGGTGTTGCCGATCACCGCCTCCCCGAACGCCCGGCCCACGCTGGGCTCGCGGCGCAGCGAGCGGACCACCGAGCCGTCCGCCTCGCGGAGCACGGGCACGCTGATCCCCACCGTCGCCCCGTCGGGCAGGGCGGTGCCGAGGGCGTCCACCAGCAGCCGGGCACAGCCCTCGCGCATCCTGATGTCCGGGTTGCAGACCATCGCCGCCCTGATGCCGCCCTCCCACGCGGCGGTGGCGCCCAGCGCCGCGTTGACGCCCGCGGCGTACCCGGCGTTGCGGCCGGTCTGGATGACGGTCGCGTGCGGCGCGAGGGCGCGCACCACCTCCACCGTGCCGTCCGCCGAGTCGTTGTCGGCGACCACCAGCCGCCAGTCCAGGCCGGCCATCGCCGCGGGCAGCGAGGCGAGGAACTCCGGCAGCACGGCCGCGCTGTTCCAGGTGACGACGAGCACCGCGACCGGCCCTTCGGCCTTCGGGATCAGGGGCATCAGGACTCCACGAGTTGGGGTGGGTTGGGTCGTGCGGCGGTCCCGTCCCCGGCCGGCGTGCCGGTGGTGGCCGGGGTGGCGGTCCGGGCAGCGGGGGAGTCCGCCGCCGGCTGCGGCGCCGCCGCCTCCCGCCGCAGGAATCCCAGGTAGCTGCCGCCCGCGCCGAGGGTCACGAAGAACATGCCGGCGAACATCGGGAACATCAGCGCGTCGAACGTCGCGCTGATCACCAGCGCGACCACCGCCGAGGCGAAGAACGCCTGCCCCAGCTCGCGGTCCGACTCCGTCCTGGCCAGCCGGCGGATCGCGCCGCCGTGGTGGATCCCGGTCAGGTACAGGGCGAGCAGGGCCACCAGGCCGAGCATCCCCATCTCCGCGAGCGTGAGCATGTACTGGTTGTCGGTGAAGAAGTACAGATCCGGCGTGAAGGTGCCGAACCCCTGCCCGAACAGCGGGTGTTCGCGCAGGTACGGCACGATCGCCGAGTACTTCACGGTGCGCGCCTGGGTGCTGCTGTCGGAGTTCGACAGGAACGTCGAGAACAGGTTGAGGATGGTGCCGATCAGGCCGGGGATGATCACCTTCAGCGCGCCCACCGACACCAGCAGCACGCCGATCGCGCCCCAGCGCCGCTGCGGCTTCCACCGCGGCACCATCACCAGGACCACCAGGAGCGCGCCGATGATCGACGTGCGCGAGACGGTCAGCGGCAGCGCGCCGCCCATCGCCACCACGGGGCCCCAGCGCCGGACCACGCCCGCGTGCCGGCGCACCGGGTCGAACGCCTGCTGCACGGCGAACGGCACCAGGATCGCCAGCATCCCGGCGAACTCCAGGGACTGCGCGGTGGTCGACCGCGGCCTGACGAACGAGCCCCGGTCCAGGGTCCGTACGCCTGCGACGCTCGACTGCAGGCCGGGGACGTGGATCGAGTCGGCGATGTTGGTCGCGGTGAAGAAGTCCCAGTAGCCGATCGCGGCCACCACGCTGCCCATCACCACCAGGCGCCGCATCAGCGTGTCCAGCCGCTCGCGCTCGTGGATCCCGGCGGTGGTCAGCACCACCAGGGACACCCACACCAGCAGCCCGATCAGGCCGCGGTCGGCGGCCAGCACCTCCTCGTGCGAGGCGGAGCGCGCGCCGTCGGCGATGTAGGCCATCAGCACCGCCGCCGCCAGCAGGCACATCACCAGCCGCGGCCCGCGGGTGCCGGGTGCCGGCGTGACCCGGCCGGTCAGCCAGGACGCGACGTACCAGAGCAGCCCGGTCAGGGCGAAGACGTTCGCCGGGGTGCCCACCCCGCCCAGCGCGGGAAGGTCGAGGTTGGAGGGGATGAAGAACGCCAGCGCCATGTACCCGGTCAGCCACGTGGTGGAGTCCAGCGGCCGCCGCAGCAGGCCGGGGCGCCGCGGCCCGCGGGTCCGCCGCGTCCGGCCGTGCCGCGTCCGGCCGTGCCGCGTCCGGCCGTGCCGCGTCCGGCCGTGCCGTGCCGGGCAGCCCTGCGGAAGGCCCTTATGGCGGCGCCGGGCCAGCGCGGCGCTCTCGGCCGCGAAGGACAGGAAGAAGCCGCCCGCGGTGCCGGCGATCACCACGGCCGCGACGAGCTGGTAGCGGCTCTTGAGTCTGGTGACCGGCTGCTGCGGCAGCACGATCGGCGTGGCGCTGACGTAGTACTGCGGAGCGATCTTGTCCGAGGCCTGGAGGGCCCGCAGTTGCTCGCCGGCGAAGGAGGTGAGCGTCGTCGTCTCGTTGAGCACCTTCGCGCGCTCGGTACCGGTGACGGCGAGCGACAGCAGCGGGCCCGAGGCGTTCGGCGCGAACCCGACGGTGTAGCGGTCGGTGACGCCCAGGTCGTGCAGAGCCTTCGCGGCGTCGCTGGACTGCAGCGTCCTGATCAGCACGTCGGCGGTGACGACCAGGGAACCGCCGGCGTTGGCGATGGGGTTGCCGTACGCCGGAGCGGGCTTGGCCGCGGCCCGCGAGTCCAGCAGCGACACCGAACTCTGCGACTGGTACGAGACCGGGACCGCCGCGTACAGGTACCCGCCCGCCAGCAGTCCGGCCAGCAGCAGCGGCAGCATCACGTACCAGCGGCGGCCCAGCACGCCGAGGATCTCACCCAGGGTCACGCGTCCCTCCGCGGGGGTGCGTTGCGGCGGTTTCCGGTGTTTCCGACCGGGGTGCCCGATCCGGTGGCGGGGCGCCGCGCGGGCTGCCAGTATCGGAGCCGGCAGGAGGAGGCGGAGTGTCCCCGGAAGAAGTGGTCCGCGCGCTGGTGCGCCGCTGGTACGTCCTGCTGCTGGCCCTCGCACTGACCGCTGTCGGCGCCTACCACGAGCTGAAACCCCCGCTGACGTACCGGAGTTCGGCGGTGGTCGTGCTCAAGCCGCCGGTCACCGACAACCAGCCCAACCAGTTCGCGAACCTGCAGCCGCCGCTCGCCGTCGTCTCGCACGCGGTCGTCGAGCAGCTGCAGTCGCCGTCCGGCGCCGCGCAGTTGCGGGCCGCGGGCGTGACCGGCGCCTACCGGCTGCTGCCCCGCAACAGCGGCACCAGCGTGACCCCGGCCTACCTGATCCCCTCGCTCCAGGTCCAGGCCGACGAGCCGGACCCCGCACGCGCCGACGCCACGGTGCGGACGATCATCGCCGCCTACACCCGGCAGGTGGACGTGCTGCAGGACGCCCAGCACATCGCCGCCGCCTCGCGGATGAGCGTCGACCTGCTGGTGCCGCCCAACGCCGTTCAGGTGACCGGCACCAAGAGCCGGGCGCTGGCGGGCGTGGCGCTGGCCGGGCTGGTCGGCGGCACGCTGTGCGCGCTGTGGACCGACCGCCTCCTCGGGCGCCGCACCGCGGGCCGCACCCGCCGGCTGCCCTGGCGCAGGACGCCCACCACCGCTCCCGCGCCCGCCCCTCCCGTCCCCGCGCCGCGCTGAGCCGGGGGACGGGCACCCACCGGACGCCTCAGCCCCCGGTCGTCCC
>Ga0123353_10001259_pt1 | contig 31035 bp, 29 predicted proteins | sample TergutLab28metaG_3_FD_92763 | JGI IMG/M metagenome (GOLD analysis project Ga0123353, IMG submission 92763) | Labiotermes labralis P3 segment gut microbial communities from Petit-Saut dam, French Guiana - Lab288 P3 | ecosystem: Host-associated > Arthropoda: Insects > Digestive system > Gut ...
CCTCACAAACCGAAGCCGCCATGGCTATCTTCGCCATGAACGCCGCTGGCTGCCTCTGGGCGCTGTTGCGCTTGCTTTTTGGGCGGGTGAGGGTGGTTGTGGGTTGTTCAGGAGGGCCTATATATATGGAGAATAACGAAACGCAAGAGCCTACATCTTGTCACCAGCGTTGCAGAAAAGCATCTTGAAGTTTTTTCTCAAGACTTCAATACCACGGAAAGCGAAAGAAGAACGGCTAAAGAAAGCCCTGCTTGAAGCGGAAAGGCAGGAGCAATGAAAACGGCGATATATGTCCGGGTTAGCACCGAAGAGCAAGCCAAAGAGGGCTATTCAATCCGGGCACAGATAGATAAACTGAAAAATTACATCCAGATTAAGGATTGGACTTTTTACAAGGTATACGCTGATGAGGGTACCCCTTAATGGCACCCGCGCGCTAAAAAATTTTGCCAACGCATTTGTAGTAAATGTCGATGGTCTGATCATGGCGTCTTCCATAACTGTCTCGCGGCTCGGAAATGGTGATCCGATCCACCAGCGCGATAAGGGCATGGCGATCCAGCGTGGCGATGTCCGTGTGCTGGCGGAGCAGCGCAATGAACTGCGAAGCGTCGGTGCGGTTGGATTCCAAGGTACGCACATCGGTTTCCAAGGCGCGGAGCGTGTCTTTTAATGTGACCTTTTCGGACTCGTATTCCTGCAAAAACCTGCGAAACAGATCGTCAGGCAACTTGCCGGAGACGTTGTCCTCGTACACCTTTTTGATGCGGGTATCGATTTCGGACTGTCGTTTGCGCTGCTTTTGCAGTTCACGCTTCGCGCCGGACAGGCGCTTATCTTCGTCTGCGCACTTTGCTGCCGTGATCTGCCGGATCGCCTTTTCCTCATCATCCAGAAGCAGTTGGATGTGTTTCTGGATGTCCTTCAGCACAAGGTCGGTGATCACTGTCACCGCGATAAAATGTGAGGAGCATGCCTTCGTGCCGTCCGCCCTGTACTTGCCACAACAAAAGTAGTCCCGCTTTGTCGAAGCAATGTGGTGCGCCATCCTGCGACCGCACTCTTGGCAGAAAAACAGCCCGCTGAACAGATGAGGCTCATCGTGTTTCTTGATGATACGCGTCCTGCCTTCGATCACCTTCTGCGCGCTGTCCCAGTCCTTTTTTGAGACGATGCCCTCGTGGGTTCCCTCGACGACGATCCAATCCTCCGGGGGATTTCGCACCTGTTTTTTCGTGCGGTAGGATTGAATCCGCTTGCGGCACTGCACCATATCCCCGGCGTACCGCTGGTTGCGCACCATGGTATTCACCACACTTTTGTCCCATTTGTACATGGGCACAAACTCGCCGCTGGCCGGATCGTGCTGCTTGAAGCGGATGTAGTCGCCCGGCGTCAGAATGCCTTCCTGCGTGAAGGTTTTGGCGATGGTGTGCATGCCATATCCCGTCAGCACCATCTCAAAAATGCGCTTGACGTGGTGTGCCACCTCCGGGTTGATGATCAGCCGGTGCCGGTCGTCGGGGTCGCGGATGTACCCATAGGGCGCGTTTGCCCCCAAGAATTCGCCGCGCCGCGCCTTGGCATGAAGGGACGACTTGATCTTGGTGGAAATATCCTTCGCGTACATATCATTGAGAATATTTTTGAACGGGGCGATGTCGTTGTTGCTATGGATCGAATCGATCCCGTCGTTCAAAGCAATGAACCGCACATTCCGTTCAGGGAAAAATATCTCCGTGTACTGACCGCAAAGGATGTAATTTCTTCCAAGCCGCGAAAGGTCTTTGACGATTACCAAGTTGATCTTGCCGTCCTCGACATCGTCGATCATCCGCTTGAAGGCGGGCCGATTGAAATTTACTCCACTGAACCCGTCGTCAATGTAGACCTCTTCGATGCCCCAACCTTGCTTCTGCACATATTCCGTCAGCATGGCCCGCTGATTTCCGATGCTCATGCTTTCGTTGCTGCTGCCGTCGTCAACCGACAAACGGCAGTACAATCCTGACCTGTATTCTTGCTGTGTCCTCATCACACAACCTCCTTTTTCGAGGCACAACAAGAGCGAATCGGGTCGCTACCATTATACCTCAAACGCCTTGATATAGCAAGTAAAGTCTGCTTTCAGCCGCCTTTTTCTCGCGGCTTTTTCTCGTTCAAAATCCGGCTGACCGCCATATCGTACAGCAACTTGCTGCCGGTCTCCGTGCCTCCGAAATGACTGTTGACCTTGTAGTCTTTGCCGTCGATATTGATAACACTTGCCTTGACAATCGACTCTCTGGGCTTCTGTTTGTCCATAGTGATCTTCCCGGCCATGCATATGCTCGTCAGGGATTGTCCTATGATTCTGCACCGAACGATAATATTTGATAAAAGTGTTGCTTTTTTCAGAGGGACATGCTAAAATAGTGCTAACAATTTTGAGGAGGCCATCAAAGAAATGCTCACTCTCACCACTGCCCAGCTGAAGACGCTGAAGCAAAATAACATTAGCATCGATCCCGACAAAACGAAAGAGCGCACAGAGCAGCTCTGGAAGCCCCAGAAGAACAAGACCAAGAACGATTTCCTGGCGTTCGCAGGCTGTTCCGCGCCCACAGTGCGGCGCGTGTATCAGACTGGCGCGATCCATATCAAGCTGGCCATCGCCTTTGGGCAAGTGCTGAACATTAACCCCTATTACCTGACCGGCGAAGCCAACGAGCCGGGCGAATTCTCCGATGCGCTGTTGTTGCAGCTGTTGGAACAGCACGGCTACAAGCAGCTGGCCGAAGAACTCGCGCCGCCTGCGCCTGCGGAGGAAGAAGTGGTTGTGAAGCCTAAGCGGAAATATACCCGCAAATCGAAGCCGATAATCGAAGAGGAAGCCCCCGCCGCCGAGCCGGAAGCAAAAGCAGAACCGGCCCCAGAGCCTGAGCCTGAAGTCGTAGCGGAACCCGAACCAGAGCCGGAGGTGGCAGCGGAGCCGGAGCCCGTGGCCGAACCCGCCCCCGCGCTTGCCGTCGACATTGACATCCCCGAGGAGGACTTGCAGGCCCTGCTGCACTCGCTGGCGATATTGGCCCGCGCGGGCATCGCGGGCGCGCAAGAGAAGCTGGCGGCGGTGAAGGGCATATTGGTGTCCTGATAATAACAGCAATCGGCCCCGGCGTGACTGCCGGGGCCGATATTTGTACGTAGCTTATGAATTTATTTTATGTCGCATTCAACTTTCAAAGCGTGTTCCAGACGCGCAATCTGTTTATGAAATTGCTCTACACGCTCAAGCAGAAATTGATATGTTTGCACCGCACCCTCTTTGAGTTCGCCGGATTCACCCCGATTGGCGTCAAAGAACTCCTGCGCCATATTCCATGCGTCAACCATACCTTGCCCTGCAACAGTAAAGGCTTGCACAAAATCCATTGCCAGTTTCCTCCCGTTTATTTGATGCCCTATAATATGCGGACAACTGCCGTTATATTCGCCGCCTGCACTCCATATACTGTGTTGACTGGACTTGCACAAAATAAACAACATGGGAGCGTGGCATATGGATCGGGTAGAGTTTGAATATTGCCTTGAGAGAAATTTCGAGGATAAACACGCAAGCTTCAAGCGCATCTTTGGGCGGCGCACTGACGAAGCGTACATGGTGATATCCGAGTATTTCTTCTATCCCGAGGGGAGTTTTCAGCGAATCGGCATCAGGATCGTCGTCAACATGCGCGGCGACTATGGATATCAGTGCAGCCACGGCAGCGGTTATCGGTCGTCCATCAACAACTGCTTTGACAGCGAGGAGATTGCGCTCCATAATGCCCTAGACGAGGCCCTGTCATACTACAAATATGATCCAGAGGATGAGAACAGGGTAGAAAAGTGGGTTCAGAACGACGACTACTATGCCTTGAAAGACGGGAGAAAACGCGCCATTGATTACATTCCAGAAAACACAGAGGAGGTGGAGTAAGCATGGCACGCAGAAAAATCACATGGTGCAAAGTTATTAATGTAGACCATGACAGAAAAGCATTCGATATCACCGGCCCAAAGGATAAAGAAAACTACGCAGCGGCGGTGCGGGCCACTCGCCAGGCGCAGTTAGAGGGCAGAAATGTCGAATTGCTGAATACCGCTTGGTATGGGATTTATGAGGATATTCCCACCTATGATGAGTTGGTAAAGCAATATGAAAAGATAACAGGATATGAGTGGGATGTGTTGGTGGTATAGCGTCGAACATATATCGTCAATATAAATCGGGCATGGGCCGGAAACGATTCGGTGCATGCCTTTTCTTTTATCTGCTCACAAAATTGTTGCTATTCTGTTGGCTGTGTGTTAAAATGGCTGTATCAGTTTTTTGAGGATCAGCATATGGACTTTTGGGATTTTTGCGCGCCGTTTTATGACATTGGCGCGAAAGCGAATGGGCGGACATATCGTGAAATGATCAAAATTGTGCGGGATCTTGTGTCCCAAGGCACTTCCGTGTTGGAAGTGGCGGCGGGCACGGGTACAATCAGCCTTGCGGTGTCCGACAAAGCAAGCCGTGTGCTATGCACTGATTTGAGCGAAAACATGCTCAATGTTGCCCGGCGAAAGGCCACAAAAGCGGGCGCGGTAAATGTCACGGTCGCAAACTTAAGCATCTATAATCTCGGCGAGCCGGATGGCTCATACGACATAGTGATTGCATCGCAAGTGTTGAATCTGCTTGATGAACCCGAAAAAGCGGCGGCAGAACTGCGGCGTGCGGCAAAATCCACAGTGATTATAACAACGCCATACATCAAAAATCTGCGCGGCATTGGAAGGGTCAATATTGGTGTGTTCAAGCTGTTTGGCTTTGCACCGAAATTCACGTTTGACCGCGATGGCTTCGAGCAGTTTCTGCCGACAATTGGTTTTTCTAATTGCGAGTTCACTCATATTGATGGCAAAATCCCGATGGGGATTGCGGTGTGGAGAAAGGCAGAATAAAAACACCGGCCCCGGCGCGCCCAACACCGAAGCCGATATAATATTAGACAGTTCTCAGCAGCAACCCCCGCTGCAGCAGCAACCCGGCTTCACCGTTTCGATGTTATAGGAAGCGATGTAACGATCAAGCCCACCGCCCGGCAGCCATGAGTTCACGATATCCGCACTGTTATCTTTGGGCGTCATTTGGATATTGACAAACCCCGCGCCCTGCAATATTGCCGTGATGGTGTCAACATGCTCCGCGCCGCCGATGCAGCTGGCGATCATTCCGAAATCATCCCGCAAATCCTGTGGAATTTCTGCCAACGCTACTACGTCGGATGTGGAGAGCCTGCCGCCCGGTCTCAGTACCCGGAACATCTCCCGGAAAACCTGCTCCTTGTCTAACGACAGATTGATCACGCAGTTGGAGATAATCGCGTCTACGCTGCCATCGGCCACGGGTAGATGCTCAATTTCGCCCAGCCGGAAATCCACGTTGGTATATCCCATTTCCGCCGCGTTTTTTCTCGCGAGGGCGATCATGTCCGGGGTCATATCCACGCCGATGACGTGCCCTACTTCGCCGACTTGCTTTCTGGCAAGGAAGCAGTCGAAGCCGCCGCCACTGCCGAGATCGAGGACGGTTTCGCCCTCCTTCAGGGCGGCGATGGCGATGGGGTTCCCGCAGCCCAAGCCCATATTGGATGCGGACGGCGCGCCGGATAAATCCCCCTCGTCATAGCCCAGCAGGGCGGCTGTTTCCTGGGGGCCGCCGCAGCTGCACCCGCCGCCGCAACAGGAGGGCTGTGCGCCCTTCGCCACGCCAGCGTATCTTTCCCGGATGAATTGCCTTACTTCTTCGTTGCGGTCTGCCATGCAAAAATCCTCCTCATATTTGTGTGTTATCGAATCGCTCTTTCAGCTTGCGGTAGTAATTCGCCAGGCTCTTGTCGCCACCGTTGTCGAGGAATAGGCAAAACGGCAGGCTGTCGGTTTCCCGGTGCTTGATTACGCAGGCACAGCATTTGCCGTTGTTGGGGCAGGACTTTTTCGGGCAAGCGCACTCTTTTTTAGAACAAGTCATTTGATCGCACCTCCATTGCAAATGCAGTTTTCCTTTGTTGTTGTCACCAAAGCCAGAAAGTCCTTCGATTGTTGCACTTTTTCTTCATCCAGAGAGTAGTACATCCACCGCCCCTCCTTACGCCACAGCACCAAGCCGCAATCGCAGAGGGTTTTCATGTGATGGGAAAGGGTTGGCTGCGTGATGTGAAACCGCTCCAAAATCCTGCAGGCGCACAATTCACCGCAGGAGAGCATATCGACTATCATCAGTCGGTTCGGATCGGATAGGGCCTTAAATATGTTGGCGTTTGCTGCATACTGGTTCATGTCAACCACCGTTCATAGATATTCGTCTATGTTTTATTATATGCTGTAGATAGATATTTGTCAATGCTTTTGGGAGAAAAAACATCGGCCCAGCGCGTCAAACGCCGGAGCCGATATAAACAACACAACTACACCGACCGTGACCAATCCCGATTCATGCGCAGCAACATATTGACCGCCTCCCACACCTGTTTCCCCGCCGGAACGCTGTCCCCAAAGAACCCCGCCGTGCTGCCGTCGCGACTCTCGTAGAAGTGAGACGCAAGCATTATCACAGCCTGCTCCGTGGCATGCGGCATGTCTTGGGCGGCGTATGTGCCAGCGGAAATCTTCTGATAGGACTCGGCGTAGGAAGTGGCGGCAGCGATAAAAGACCGCAACAGGGCATCATCCTGGTCGTGTTCCAAGATCAAATTTGCTTTGACTTTCTCGAACAGCGTCATTAGGCGGCACCCATGGCAAGCACCTGAACCGCCTCCGGCAATATCAATTTGCCATCAACGCGCTGGGTAGCCTTGAATCCCACTTGATCGGTTTCGGTGTACAGCTCGTTGATGCGTTCGAACACGCGCCCCTGCCGGTCGGCGATCCAATAATAGCTGAAATCTCCGAAGGCCATGACTTTCGCGTCGGCGGCGATCTGCGGCATAAAACTGGAGACGTATACAGGGCGGCCCAGGATCGTGTCGGGTGCGCCCATCGCAGGCGACGGCTGCCATAAAAACTGTCCGTTATTATCCTTCAGCTTGCGCAGGGCCTTGATCGTCAAATCGTTGGCGATAAACACGGCCTTGTTGCGATAGGGCGACCGCAGGCTGTGATACAAATCCATCACGGTGTCGAAGGATATGGCCGTCGCGCTGGAAGCGGTGGCCCCGATCTGCGCGCTGCTCAGGAAGCCCGTGGGCTTCTTCACGCCATCGCCGACGATGAACGCCTCCTCTTCGAGGGTGCCCAGCCTGCGCCCGAAATCCTGCGCGAGATAGCTTTCAAGAGGAAAAGCGCTGTCGGCCATGAGTTCCCGCGACACTTTTATGATTGTAGCCAGCTTGAACGCATCCAAGATCACCTGACCAAATTCGTTATCGCTGGTGGGGATAACGGCGGCCTCCTCCACCCAGGCCGCGCTGCCTTTCGCGGCCACGACCGGTATTTTCAGCTCCTTCGTGGAGGTCTGTATAATCCGCGCAAGTGGCCGGATGATGTTATACTCTTCGAGGGATTCGACCAGGGTGCGCTCAAAATCCTGCGGAACGAGATAGCCGCCCAAAGGATCGCTGCCCACGGCGAGAGCGTTATGCACGGCGGGCATGCCGCGCAGGGCGTTCCAGAAATCCTTGCGGTAGTTGTCGCTGGCCCGGCCCGTGCCCGCGCCCGCGCCCGGTTGGCCCACCAGGGCCTTCGTGACCGGCGCGCTCATTTCGCTGTCGAGTTCCCGCCTGCGTTCGAGGAGTTCGATGTCCTTGCCCAGCGCGATCACCTCGGCCTCCATCTTTTCGAAGACGGCCCTGTGCTCGGTGGTGAGCCGGTCATCAGCGTCTTTGTGGGCATCGTAGAACGCCTTGGCCTCCTCCCACTTTGCCGACCGCTGCTGCCTGAGTTCCAATATTGCTGCCATGTAATTTTTCCTCCTGCCACTAAATTTGTATGTTTGTTAATCTGATACACTCAGTTATTTCAGGCTTGGGTTCCGGCGCGGGCCGCTGTGGCATCTTCATCAACAGCGAGTTCATCACCGCCATGCGGGAATACATCACTGGCTGTGACGATGCGGCCACATCCTGTTCCGCATACAAAATATCATCCGCAAAGCCCAGCTGCACCGCCTTCTGCGCGTTGAAGCATGACTCCTCGTTCATGAGCCGGGATATCTCCTCACGGGGCAGGCCTGTTTTCGCCTGGTAGGCGTTGATGATCCCCTCCTTGATTTCATCCAACGTGGCCTTCGCGCGCAGCATTTCGTCAGAATCCCCAATCGCGATGGTCGAGGGATTATGTATGACCATGTACGACACCGGCGACATCAATACCTCGGCCCCGGCCATGGCCACGACCGACGCTGCACTGGCACACATGCCGTTGATCTTCACGGTCACCTTGCCATTGTATTCGCGCAGGGCGGTATATATCTCAGCGGCGGCGAACACGCAGCCGCCCGGCGAATTGATCCAGACTGTGATATCGCCCTCGCCTGCGGCAAGCTCCTCCCGGAAGGCGGCGGGTGTTATCTCATCGCCGAACCATGTGACATCGGAGATCGGGCCATTGAGATATAGTTCCCGGTTGCCGCTGTCGTTTTGAAAACACCAAAAACGATTCATTCTGTATCCCCCATCAATGAATCAATGTCCTGCATCGCGCTGTTCATACGATATCTGTCGCCTCCCGGCGTGGAAATCAGCGGCATATCTTCGAGCCTGCGCACATCATTCTGGCTCAAGAATCCGGCGTTGATCCCAATCATATAGCCCTTCATGCGGCTCTCATACTCCCCGCGCAGCAGGCCGTCGAGGTTGAATTTGATGTAATATTTCTCCTGCTCGGCCTCCGTCAGCAGCGCGATGCACATGGCCTGCTCCAGCCGAACGATCCACGGGCCTATGGTATACTTCACGAATTCTAGCGACTGCTGCTCTATGTTGTTGAAGCTGCTCTTTTCCAGATCGCCGATCATGTGCGGCGGCACCCGGAAGATGCGCGCGATCTCGTTCAGCTGAAATTTCCGGGTCTCAAGGAACTGCGCGTCGTTGGGCGGGACGCTTATGCTTTTGAATGTCATGCCCTCGGCCAGCACAGCTACTTTGCCAGAATTACCTTTGTACAGTGCTTCCCAGGCATCGCGGATTTGTTTCTCGGCGTCGTCGGGCAGTGCGGCGGGGCACTCAAGAATGCCGCCGGGGTTCGCGCTGTTGGCGAAGAAGCCCGCGCCGTATTTTTCGGTGGCGATAGCCAGGCCGATGGGGTTGCGCGCGAGGGCAATCGGCGAGTATCCCACCAGACCGTCGTTGCTCAGGGCGGGGATATGCAGCACTTCATCGTTGCGCAGGGCTACACCGCCGTCCTTCTGGCCGGGTCGGGACTCGTCGCGGTCGCGCCAGTAGGTGTAGTAAACCTGGCCGTCGTCGCCCCGGCCCACGTCCATTTTGTATGGCAGCAGCGGGTACAGGCCGGTAACGCGCCCGCCGCCGTCGCGGAGGATCTGCGCATAGGCATTGCCATGCAACAGCAGATGCGACATCAGGGTTTCCCGGAAGGTGAAAGTGGTCATTTCCGGGTTCGGGGTTAAGTGCAGCAGGCGGTACAGCTTGTGCTCCGGGGCCGGAACCGCGCCGTTGTCAGCATAACGATACACATGCAGGGGTAGCGACGCGATTGTTTCTGATATAACCCTGACACACGCATAAACAGCAGCGGTCTGAAGTGCGGTATGTTCGCTGACATGGGTGCCCGCGCTGCTGGGGCCACTGACGAAAATACTCTGACCGCCGCTGGTGCTGAGACGATTTTCTGCCTTCTGTTTTTTACGTGAAAAGATAGCCATGACTTCCTCCCAATCAATAGTATTCAGTTTGTCCGCCGTTGATGTCAATCACCGCCATGGCATAGCCGCCGCGCTTTTTCTCGTCCCGCATGGCGAGATCGGCGGCCATGATGGCCGCGACCGCACCGTCAATCTTGTCGCTGGCTTTACTTTTGTCCGGCTTGATATTTCCCGCCTCGTCGATTTTGACCACGGCATTGTCGAAGTTCCAACGCAGAACGGGATGGCCGCCGTGGGCGATTTTACCCTTCTGCACTAGCGTAAGGAAATTCTTCGAAGCGGGCGACATCGTTTGATAGCCCTGCCGGTAACCGCTGACCGTGATGCCGTCCTTTTTTAGTCGCTGCGACAGCAACTGCGCGCCCCACTTATCAAAAGCAACGTCTTTGATATCATAAATCTTACTCAGCTCTTTGAGCTTGACTTGCACGAAGTCGTAATCAATAACCGCTCCGTCTGTGACAAACAAATGCCCCTCATGCGCCCAGCGGTCATAGGGCGCGCGGTCCTTGCGGATGCGCTTCTCCATGAACTCGCGCGGAATCCAAAAAAACGGCAGCAGATAGAATTTGTCCTCTTCATCCTCCGGCGGGAAACACAGCACCAGAGCAGTCATATCGTCGGACGATGATAAATCAAGCCCGCCATAGCACCGCTTGCCGTGCAAAAACGAATCATCCAGCTTTTGATTACAGGCATCATATTTATCCATGGGCATCCACCGGCTGTACTGTTTTGTCCACATATTGAGGTTCAGCCGCTTGAAGCTGTTCTCCGCGCTGAGATCGATCCTTGCTTTCTCAAACTCCGCGCGGAAAGCGTCAGGCTCGAAAGTGATCCCGAAGGAGGGGTTCACTTTTCGCCACACAGCTTCCGATTGCCAATCATCGCCCTCGTCCATGTCGAATATGACGGGATAGAACGTAGGATCAATAATATCACCGCGCCTCACCTGATCGGCATACTGGTGCTCCCGCCAGCCGATGGAATTCCTGTCGAAGCCCGCCGTGGTGATGATAAACTGCAAAGGCTGCTCACGGGAAAGCCCGCTGCTGGTGGTCATGACTTTGAAAAAGTCCTCGTTCTTCTGCGCATGCAACTCGTCAAAGATGATCCCGTGGGAGTTCAGGCCGTCCTTGTTGCCGGAGTCCGCGCTGACCACCTGATAAAAACTACCCAGCGGCTTGAATGTCATCGTGCTTGTCGAACGGTTATACTTGATGTTTTCACGCAGATATTCATTCTGCTCCACCATGTGCAGAGCCACATTGAAGACGATCTTAGCCTGCTTTTGATCCATGGCACAGCCGTAGATTTCCCCGCCGTATTCGTGATCGCAGCACAGCAACAACAGTGCGATTGCCGCAGCGAGTTCCGATTTGCCGTTCTTTTTCGGCAGTTCGATATAGGCCCGCTTATACTGACGGCATTCGTCGGACTTCGACACGATCCCGAACAAATCTCTTATTATCTGTTCTTGCCAGTCGATGAGTTCGAAGGGCATGCCCTTCCAGCGGCCTTTGTGGTGTTTCAATCGCTCGACGAAGGCCACGGCGGCATCGGCGAACATGGGCTTGTAGAAATAGCCGGGTGCTATGTTTTTAGGCTTGTAGCCTCTGAGTTTTCGGATGGGTTCCAAGGGCATGCGAGTGTTCCCCCTTTTATGTGATATTCATTTGTATGTGGACAAGCAGGCGGGTATGACTGCGCGCGCAATATTTTGTCCGGGACGGGCCCCTTATTATAATGTATGTATAAAGAGCAATGCAAAAACACCCGCCCCGCGTAGGGACGAGTGCTTCGGAAAGGGTATTCACGCTGGTTTCGCTTTTTCTTTACCGGATTTCTGCTTGCCCTGCAATTCGGGTACGGGCGGCGCGTCGTTCTTCGGGATGTGCGTCTTGCGGTTGCTCTCGGTTCCGTGCGGCTCTTTTGGACTGGGCCGTCTCATGCCTGCTTTGGCCATTTTATCTTATCACCTCTTCAATCATATTATTTGGATCGGCGCGCGCTCTATTCAAGGAAAAAACGGACAGCCCTATCGTAGAAGCCTCAGAATCGCTCGGATTAATTTGTCCAACATCGCAGGCATACAGGAATGCCACTTCACTGTCCAAAATCGCTCTGGCGGCGCGCTGAGGCCCTCGCAGGCGATCCTGCGCAGCGCACCGGCGGCACCGGCCCGACCGGCGAAAAAACAATAGACAATACACATGCAACGTGATATAATAAGTACAACGCCCCGGTGAAGGGGCGCTGTGAAATATGGGCTGTTCTACTCGGCTGCGGCATCTTCGGCGGGGGCTTCGTCAGCGGCGGGCTCTTCCGCAGGCGCTTTCTGCGGGGCCTCGTCGGCGGGTTCGGCGCTTTCGGCGGCGGGGGCCTCTTCCGGGGCCTCCTCGACCAGCGCGGCGGGTTCCTCCGCTTCGGCGGGGGCCGGAGCCGGGGCTTCCTCCTGCAGGGCCGGGGCCTTTTCGGGTGGCCCGTTTAACCACCCGCTGTTCCCCGAGAGCGGCCTAAGCAAAGTCGTGCGCGCCGTTGCGTACTCGCTTCCAATCATGCCAATGTGGAGCATGAAGCAGCGGAATCTGTAGCGGTCGTTGATGCCGGTGGGCTGTGGCGTGGCCGTCACCCGCTTTTTCGTCAGGGCGGTTTTGCAGAGCGCGCAAATGAAAGTGGCCAGAGCGTCGACCAGTTCCGGGTCTGTGGTGTTCAGCCAAGGGAAGCTTATTTTTTCGTCTTCCACTTGGATCGGCAGGGCATTCGCGCCGATGGCCAGCTTGATCAGTTCCTCTTTGGCGGTGATCATTTTGCTCAGGTTGTCGAGCTTCTCCGGGGTGAAGCCGATCAAAGGATACTCTATGACCACCCGGTCAGTGTCGAGGTCTTCCGGCTCGTCGGCCTGTGGCTCCTGCTCGAAGGGCGCGCCCACCACCGCGAAGTGCTTGCTGTGCTCGGTTTTGCCGTCCGGGGCGGGCTTGATGTAAACGCCCCTGTTGTCATGGTCGAAGTAGTACCCGTAGCCTGCGGCCTCGGCTTGCTCCGTCGTGTCGTAGCGCTCTTGGCACAGCAGGGTGCCGCGCGGGGTGATGAGGTAGAAGGTGCGATCGGGCTCCGGCTCGAAGCCGCGCTCGGCCAGTCCGACCAGGATATTTAGGCTGTCGGGGCCGGTGAGCAGGCCGTCTTTGGCGAGGTGATAGTCGCCGATTTCGTATGCGCAGGAAGGGACGCCGAGGTACTTTTGCTTGGTTCCGAGGATTTCGGCCAGGGCCTTTACGAGGGCCTTACGGGTGGTAGGATTGAACTGCTGTTTCATGGTGATTTCTCCTTTGGTTTTGTATTACCCTTTGTGTTGGGCTGTCACCATGATAACTCTAAAATCGAATTAAAGCAAGTCAATTCTGCTCTGATCGCCACCAAAGTTATGGCCCCCAAAGCCTTGATAATCAAGCACTTGTCACAAACAAGCCACCTCGCGATAGGGCACTTTCTTCCCATCCCGCAGCAGGAAAATATCAGCGTCAGCGTTCCAGTGGAGGCTCATTCTTCGGGTAATCACATCGCAATATTTAGGCGCGATCTCGGACATATAGCAAGTGCGGTCTGCCTGTTCACATGCGAGCATGGTCGTGCCGGAGCCGCCAAAAAGATCAAGCACAATCTCCCCGGGATGTGATGAATTCATGATTGCCTTCCCGGGCAAAGCGACGGGCTTCGTGGTCGGGTGCAGGGGCGACGCGCCGGGCCGGTCGAACTGCCACAGGTCGCTCTGCTTGTCGTCGCCCACCGGACACAGCCGCGCCGCGCCCTCCAGCCAGCCGTAGTACAAGGGTTCGTATTGTGTATTGTAATCTTTCCGCGACAGCACGAAACGATCCTTTGCCCATATGATTGTGCTGCTCCAGTAGTAGCCGGTTTCAGACAGCGCGCGATGAATAGTGGGCCACTCCTGCGCAGACATGCAAATATACACAACACAACCCGGCTCCGATGCGGCAGCCATATTCTTGAACGCCGAGTGCAGAAACACATAAAAATCTTCGGGGGACTGTTTGTCATTGGCGATGGTGCGTTGTTTCCATGACGGATGCGCCGCGCCGCCATAATCCACGTTGTAAGGCGGGTCAGTGAACACCATCTTCGCCTTGGCCCCCGCCATCAGCTTCGCGACTTGCGTTGGGTCTGTTGAATCCCCGCATAACAGTCGGTGCTTTCCGATCAGCCAGATATCACCCGGCTGCGTGACCGGGGTTTCGATGGAGTCAGCTTCGGCCTTGCCATCAAAATTGTCCTCCGACAAATTCCCTCGCGACCGCTGGATTTCCTTGTACAGCTTCGCCGTGTCCATCTTCGTGTAGCCGGTCAGGTCGAGATTGAAGCCGCGCTCCTCAAGGCGTTGCAGGATCTCCGCCAGCTTCGGCTTATCCCACGCGCCGGAGATTTTGTTCAGCGCGATGTTCAGGGCCTGTTCGCGCATGTCGTCCATGTCGACGACAACGCAGTCGATTTCATCCCAGCCAAGCTGCTGGAGCACTTTGAACCGCTGGTGCCCGCCGACGATATTGCCGGTGCGCTCATTCCAGACGATGGGTTCAACATAGCCGAATTCGTCGATGGACTGCAGCAGCTTTTCGTACTCCGGGTCGCCGGGCTTGAGGTCTTTGCGCGGATTATAGGCGGCGGGATTCAGCCGGTCTATCGGGATTTTCTCGATTTTCATATCATCCATGGGCCTGGGCCTCCTCGCGTTTTTGCTTGCGCAGCCGCGCTTGGAAAATCTGTATCATCATGTCGGTTTCGGGATTTTCGATTTTGTGCTGGCTATTCCGGCTCACGATATCCCAAATCGGTGCCCAGGTCGACAACACGTGCTTTTGCATCTTGAGCACAGCCTCGGTGAAAGGCGTGATCTCGAAGTTTTCGGCATCGTCCATGCCGACGATGGCCGAAATCGAAAGCTGGTGATTCGCAAGGTGCAAATTGTGCTTCGCGACGGCATAGTCGGCGATCAAATCCTCCGGGATCAACGCCAGGCAGCCCGATGGCTCCAAGTATTTCACGATTCCGGCGTAGATTTCGGCGGGCCGGGGGATGCCCGCGATGGGGTTCGTCATGTGCCGCAGATACTCCGGCGCGTCCGGCGAAGGCCCCTCCGCTTCTCCAGCAAACTCGACTTTTTTCAAGGGCCGGTGGCCCCGGTTGCCCTCTTCGATCCGCTGGGACAAGGGCTTTGGCTTCCTGCCGCTGCCTTTTCTCGCCCCGCCGTGGCCGTTTGCCATGCCCGTCACCCCCGCAATTTCTCTCGCTGCATTCCTATGCGCGCTTTTTCATGTTCTTGCCTGTCCGCGCGACATTTTTCTTGCCCATCCCGGCCCCCGGCCCACCCGCGCGGCCCTCCGAAACGCCAGTGCCCAGGCCGTGAGTGAATATTATCCTGCATAGTCGTGTATAAACAGCTTGGCCTATCATGAATAAAAACCGGAAAAGCTGTATAGTACAGGCAATGTCTGTCCCGAAACCAAGAAAAAGCCCGAAACACTGGCGTTTCGGGGCTTTTCAAGATTTTTGAAAGCGCGCGGCGTACGCGCAAGGGCCTTGCCCGTTGAACGGCAAAAGTTGGGTAAGATGTACCCCCACCCGGCTTTTTAGTAAACTTTTGGCGAAGCGAAGGTGATCTTGGAGTGGCAGGGCTTACAGAGGGCCTGTAGATTCTGGTCGGAGTCATCACCGCCGTCAGCGATGGCGACAATGTGGTGAACTTCGGTGGCGGGGACGAGTTTACCGGCGGCTTCGCAGAGCGCGCAAAGCGGGTGCTTTGACAGATAAACAGCCCGTACTTTACGCCAGCGGCGGCCATAATGGGCGGCGGTCTTGGGATCGCGCTGGGTCTGATATGCCTTGCAGGCAGCGCAATAGCGCTCGAAAGTCCTGCCGGGACAACCGGGGGTAGCGCAGACATTGGGGATGCGGTCGGGCATAAAGGTCAACTCCAATCTGTACAAACTATGAGCATCATCGCATCGCATGAACATGTAACCATATATTTTTTCTTTAGTTTTAGCGTTTCTATCTCCGACACTTATGTATATAAGAAGTGGCAAAATGCTGCTCCTGCCGCTCCATCCGTTGACAGTCAAGGGTTCCCGCTGCTCCTGGACGTTGCAGGGGCCGCTCGGCCAGCGGCGCGCGGGCAGCGGCGGCGGCGCGGATGAAGCATGCATAACGGGCGCGCGCGCCGTATAATATTCACGCCATGCGGATGCCGCGATAGATACGTCGCCGGGTCACGGGTTCGTCCGTGGCGGTCACGCCGGGGACAGCGGACACGTCGGCCTTGAAGCGGCGGTCGCCCACCTGGCCCTTGATGCCGTTCTCCTCGCAGTAGACTTTGTACTCGGCGTAGAGTTCCTTGCGGTAGCTGACGGCAGCGGGCTCCACGGCGCAGCAGTCCATCACGAAGGACAGCACGCTGCTGTTTTCGACTTTGTACTGGCGAAGGTCGGCCTTCGTGCTGTCGGTTTCATTGAACACCCAGTTGCATTCCATCAGCCGCTTGAGGCCCTCGATGGCCCAGGCCAGGATGCCATCGCCCTCCAGCTGGAGCTTGTCGAAGAGCTGCAGATCGCGGATTTCCTCCGGCACCGCCTTGCTGAAGCGAAGAATTATCAGCCTGCGATAGAACGCCTCCGAGCGATCACCGTAGTTACGGAACAGTTCATTGCACGAATATAAGAACCGCGCATAGGGCTTGAAGCTGAAGAGGTCTTTGTGTTTTCGTTCGCCGGTGATGTAGTCCTCGCCGGTGACGGCCTTGAACATGCCTGCATCTTCGAGGTGTTTATCAGATAGGTCGGCGTATATATTCGCCATCTTGCCAAACAACTCGGCGGGCTGGAAGCGGTCGGACAGATTCTGCATGGGGATGTTGGAGCAGTTTTCCGCGCCCAGTAGGATGTCCTGCAGGGTTTGCAGTATCTTTGACTTGCCCACGTTGGGCAGGCCGCAGAGGATAAAGCTCTTCTGGGCGCGGGTCACAGGCACTAGGAAGTAGCCGAAGATCTCCTGCAGCAAATTGACTTCAGGCGCGTCGAGCACACTATGCAAAAACTCCATCCAGCGCGGGCATTTCGCCTCCGGGTCGTAGTTCGCCTTGATCTGCACGGTTGAGGGATAGCTTGGGTCGTGCGGCTTCAACTGGTTCTCAAGCACATAGTAGAGGCCGTTCTGGCAGTTGATCACGAATTGATTCGGGTTGATCTCGCGCACCGGCTTGCGGATCAGCAGCTGCCACTGGAACTCCGCATCGTTGATCTGGCTCGTCAAACGCTCACGCATCTTCATTTTATTCAGAACGAACGCCTTCGCATCCTTGTCAGCCTGCGCGGTATATACGCCGCCCTCGTAGAAGTAATACTGCTCGGTGCAATAAAACGCATGTTTATGTTTGGAGAGGTGATCGGCCAGCACGCCGGGCATGAAGCGCAGCCCGCCGGTCTTGCCGCGCTCGTACCACGGCTCCAGATCGCCCGGCGCACGCTCCTGGTGCGGCGCGCTGGCCTCGCTGAAGAGTTTGTTTGCCTCGCGATAGTCTGTGCAAAGCCTGCGGGCATCATCGTTTTTTAGGCCGAAGTGATCTTTGACATCGTATTTGATGAAGGTTTCAGCCAAGCCCACATCCTGATTGTACAAATAATCGTTGACGAACTGCTGTGCCTTCTGGAAGTCGGCGGCGGCATCGCGGCGGGTCTTTTGCCCGGCGAGGGCCTTCTTCAACTCCGGCAGGGGCAGCGGCTTGAAGGCCAGCGCGGCGGGCGACCGGCACGTGCAACTGCCGTTCTTCATCTTCGGGCATTTGAAGCCACGTTCGGCGATTTTGGCACAGGTCATCGGCTTCGTGCCCGACTTGTGGAAGTGGTCAATCTTCGCTTGTGTCTGCTCAGGGGAATAGCGCGGGTACGGCTTCGAAAGCTTATGTACCACGTCATTGCCGCCTTCAAAGACCGCCAGATTCGTGATCATGGCATACCAGTCCGGCTCCTTGAGCGTCTTGGCGTTCTTCTTGCAGTGCTGTATAAAAGAACACGCGCGGCCCACCAGCACCAGGCCCTTCTGCGTCCCGCGATCACGAACAGGGCTATCAGGTGCAGCGGACATACCGGCCCGGTTCTCCTCTGGGAGATCCGGCAGCACCGTCTCCAACTGCTCCTGCGTGTAGCGCTTTTCCGGGCTAAACTTGATGCATTCCACCAGCAGCGGCTCTTCCTTGCAGTGGTAGTACCCCGGCAAGCGGAACACCCGCGACTCGTTCACGCAGGCGGGATCGGCGTTAAAATGCGCGATCAACTTCTTTTGTATGTGCCGGAAACGCGAAACCTCCGCATGCTGCATCAGCCAATAACAATGTAGACTCTTGCGCGTTTTGACAATCAACGACGGTTCCAGAGGAAAGTCCCATACCCGCTTCAGTTGCTCTTCGAGGGGGACATCGTCCATCTCACAAAAATGCGCGTTGATTCTATTGATCGCGCTGTCCTCATGTCCACCGTGGTTCACCACAAAATATATCCCGCGCCCCTTCTCATTGTGAGCCTTGAGGTTGTCGGTGATATCAGTAATGTGCTCAAGGATGCTCTCCGTTTTCATCCCGGCGAAGGCGCTGTCGGGCCGGTCGGAGAACACCCGCAGGCGCACCTTCTCCTCCAAGTCGAAGAAGGGCCGGAGGAACTCCTCGGTCGGCACGTTGATGCCCGATAATGAATATTCTTGCATAAAACACCCCACATCATAGTATTCGCCTGGGCCTGCCCCGGCGACAGCGGCGGCGAAAGCTGCGCCGGATATACCCTGTTTTTCACTGTTTATGGGCCTGATTTCATTGTTTCAGGCGCGTTGCGCATAGGAAAAACACCCCCTGTCAATGCATGTCTGTATATGACTATGCTTGGCAAGGGGTGTTGATATATTGTCCAATGGGGCGGGACAAGCGGAAATTTGGCGGGTTTGGAGCAGAAGGCGGAGCGGCGGGTAGACAATAGGCTACAATTCCTTCAATTCCCCGAACCGCCGCCCGGCAGCGGCTTCAGCCACAATGGGCACGGAAAGTACGTCAAATGGGCGCTGTTCCATACAACATTTTATGAAAACAGCGGCTTCTTTGAGCCTGTTTTCCGGGATTTCAAACACCAATTCATCGTGAATTTGTAACAGCGGACAAAGCCATGGGCGCTCCGGCAGGCCCCGGATAACCCGTCCGAGGGCCAATTTCAGGATATCTGCCGCCGTGCCCTGGATGGGTGTGTTCATCGCCACGCGCTGGGCGAAGGACTTTTTGCTCCAGTCGGACGAGGTGATATCCGGCAGATTGCGGCGGCGGCCCAGCCATGTTTCGGTGTATTTGCGGAAGCCCGCGCGCGTTTTCACTTCATCCTGCCAGCGCACCAGATTGGGATAACCGCGCTTCAGGTTTGCGATGATGCGCTCACATTCGGCGAGATCGACATCCAGCCCGGCCTTGAACTTCAGTGTCCGTTGCAGGCCCTTCGGAAACAGCCCAAAAAAAGTACCGAAGTTGCAGTTCTTGGCAATCGTCCTTCTTTCCTTATATAAAGGACATGTTTTGTCGGCGGCTTCCTCCAGCGGGATTTTATATATAACCGCCGTTGTCAGTGCGTGGATATCCCCGCCTGTCTGGTAGGTCTCCAGCATCTTTTCGTCCTTGCAGTAAAAGGCTCCCACGCGCAGTTCGATCTGGCTGAAGTCCAGCGACAGCAGGAGTTTCCCCTCCGGGGCTGTAATAAAGTTACGTACAGCAATATCCCCGTCACCCGCGCGGGGCATGTTCTGGCAATTGGGTGATCTCGAGGCAAACCGCCCGGTCTCGGTTGCCAGGGGCAGCATATCCGGGTGCAGGCGGCCCGTTGCGCTGTTGATAAACCGCTGATATCCGTCTATATAGGTCGACTTCATCTTCCCCACGCGCCTATATTCCTGCACCAAGTCGAACAACGGCACCAATTCATCACGGTTCTCCGCGCACCACTCCTTGAGTAATATAATGGCCTCATCGTCGAGGGCATCGTTCTCTTTTTTGGTTTGTTTCACTTTCGGCAGGCCCAGCCGGTCGAAGAGATACCGCTTGAAGGCGGCGGTGCTGGCGTTCGCCCCGATGGGGATATCCCCGATGATGAAGGCGATCTCCCGGCGCAGCTGCTCCAGCCGGATTTCGGCCTCGGTGCCTTTCTTCGCCATCAGCGCGCGGTCGACGGGCAGTCCGTTGTAGCGCATAATCCCTACATAAACCGCCGTGGGGGATTCGACCTTCTCCACAATAAATCGGTGTTTGGGCAGAAAGCGGTCAAACCAGCCGTTGAGCAGATGATATACCCGCAGGGTGTAATCGGCATCGGCGCAGGCGTAGCGAACGGTCGTGGGATCGGCGGGATCGATTTCATCGAAATGACGATCACCCACTGTGTCGCTATATGATGGCAGATCCACTTCGAAGAAATCCTTCGCCAGGGTTTTCAGGCCGCAGTCGGATAGCTGCCGAAATTCCTTCTCGCCTTTGTATATCAACTGCGCCGCCGCGATGGTGTCATAGACCGGCTCCTGCAGCACGATCCCGCGCGCGTACAGGAAGGCCGACTCGAAGGCGAGGTTGTGGGCGATCTTTGTGACGGCGAGATTGGTGAACACGGCCTCCGTCAGCCACTGCCAGATCGCAGGCTGATCGGCGGCGTTCTGCCCGGCCCGGTGGGCCAGCAGGAGGTATACTCCGCTGCCCTCAGCAACGGAGAAGCTGATGCCGGTGATTTGGGCCTTGTGGGCATCAAGGGCGGCTTTTTCCTCGGTGCGGTACTGCTCGGAAGGCGAGGTTTCGAAGTCGAAGGCGATGGCGGTGGCTCCCAACAGGTATTCCTGTAAGGCTGCCAGTGTGTAAATAGGCTTATAATCCAAAATAAATCCCCCTGTTCATGCATGGTACAACCATTCTATGCATGGACAGGGGAAATTTTATGTTGTCCGACAAATATGTTCATCCAAAAAAGGACATATAATGGACTGTGGATTGCCCGGCGGGCGGTCACACCATTACTTTTGGGAGGAAAAGCGGATGAGTATTTGGGGTTATGTGAGGGTATCCGGGGCCGATCAGAACGAGGCCCGTCAGATGATTGCGATGGAAGAGCGGGGTGTGCCGTCCAAAAACGTCTTTATGGATAAACAGTCCGGGAAGGATTTCAACCGGGATGCGTACCGGCAGTTGGTGCGGCGGTTGCGCAAGGACGATGTGTTATACATAAAATCCATAGACAGGCTGGGTCGAAATTACGAAGAAATCCTACAGCAGTGGCGCGTTCTGACAAAAGATAAAGGCATTGATATTGTCGTGATTGATATGCCCCTGCTCGACACGCGCCGGGATAAAGATCTGCTGGGCACACTCATCAGCGATATCGTGCTCCAGTTACTCAGCTATGTAGCCCAGAGCGAACGCGAAACCATCAAGCAGCGGCAGGCGGAGGGGATCGCCGCCGCGAAGGCGCGCGGGGTGCGCTTTGGACGGCCCGATTTGCCCGTGCCGGATAACTTCGGCGAACTGGTGCGGCAATGGGAGCGCGGGAAGATGCCGTTGGCTGAAGTCCTTGCACAGAGCGGTTTAGGGCGGTCGACGTTTTACACACGGTTGAATGAATACCGGCTGTTGAAGGGACAAGGCAAGCCGCGCGGCGTCCAATAAGGTATACTTTTTTGGACTTTAACAATGCTCCTATTTTACCATAAAAAAGCCTTGCTTGCAAGCGTTATTTCAAAAAATATCCTCGAAATCCCGTGATTCGGTGGCCTGCCTGATCTGCAGGGACATTTCCAAAAAAGTATACCATTCTGGAAAGTCCGGGTCGCAGGGGGAAATCCATGGAGTTGTTCAGCCTTACCAAGCCACAGAAATCCATATGGAACATGGAGCAGTTCTGCGGCGGGAGCGTCGCGAATATCACCGGCTCGCTGTTATTTGAAGCGCCTGTCGACGTGCAGGCGCTTCGCGGCGCATTGAACAAAACCTTGGAGCAGTGTGACTCCCTTCGCCTGCGTATCCAGTTGCAGGACGGCACACCCACGCAATATATTCATTCCTTCGCGCCCTGCGAGTTTGAAGTGCTGGATTTTGCCGATCAATCAGCTTTTGATATGTGGATCACGGCTCTGGCGCGGACTCCCTTCGAGCTTGAGCACAGACTTTATAAGCTATTTATCTTCACAATAGGAGCGCAAACCGGCGTGGTTCTTCATCTTCACCATTTGACCGCAGATGCTTGGACGCTGAACTTACTGGCAAACACTATCATGCAAAACCTGAAAGGCGAAGTGACTCAGCGGGAAAGCTACACGGAATATCTGGCGGAGGAGCAGGCGTATGAGAACTCCCGCCGCCGCGCGAAAGACAAAGAATATTTCATATCTTGCTTTGAAAAGTGTAGTGAGCCGGTGTACCTGAGCGACAAACAGGCCGCTACCGCCGAGGCCAACCGTCTAAGCATCACCATTGATAAAATGGCCTCACAGAGCATACAGGCGTTCTGCGATAGCAATGACATTTCGCCTTACGCGCTTTTCATGAACGCTCTGGCAACATATCTGTATCGCGTCAAAGGCGCGCAAGCCATGTTTGTCGGAACCACTGTGTTAAACCGCGCCGGGCATCAGGCAAAGAATACGCCGGGGCTGTTTATCAACACAGTGCCGGTGCTGATGCATATCGACGAAAGCGCCAGTGTCCTTGAAAATCTGCACCAAAACACCGAGGCCCTCTCCGGCGTATTCCGGCATCAGAAATACCAATACAACGATCTGCTGCATGATATTAGAGAGCAATACGGCGCGATCGATAGGCTGTTTGATGTGATGTTGAATTACCAAAACGCCACGCTGGACGATGGTGGTATGACAGCGCGGTGGCATTTCTGTGGTTGTCAGGGGGAGAGCCTGAACATCCATATCAATGATCGGCAACGCGAGGGGCTGTTTCACATTGATTATGACTACCAGACAGAGCTGTTCTCAGCGCAGGAGATTGAGCGGCTCCATGGGCACATGATGAATCTGATTACAGACATCATCAAGCACCCCGAGAAAAAGCCGCAGGAAGTGAAGCTACTGTCGGATGCGGAGTATCGCCGGGTTGTGCTTGAGTTCAACGATACTGCCGTGGCATACCCAAGTGATAAATGCATACATCAGTTGTTTGAAGAGCAGGCTGAAAAAACACCGGACGCGATTGCTGTCGTGTTCGAGGGCAGGGAATACGCCTACCGGCAGATCAACGACATGGCGAATTCGCTTGCGCAGGCTTTGCGGGAGAGGGGGATCGGCAGGAATGACATTGTTGCCATCATCGCAAAACGCAGCTATAAAATCATCGTTGCTCAATTCGCTGTATTGAAGGCGGGTGGCGCGTATTTACCGATTGATCCAAGCTATCCAGTGGATAGGATCAAGTACATGCTCAGTGACGCGAAATGTAAACTTGCGCTTATTCTCGAAGCGCAAGTTGATGGTATGGATGTTATTGTTCTGGAAAATGAGGATGTGTTCACGGGCGTTGTTGATGCTGTTGGTAATATAAACGCCACAGATGATTTGTGCTATGTGATTTACACGAGCGGCTCGACGGGCCTGCCGAAGGGCACGATGCTGACGCACAGAAGCGTAGGGAATTACTGCCATAATAATAATAATAATGTGGTGCATCGTATCATCTCAGAGGACATGCGTTCTATCGTATCAGTCACAACCATAGGCTTTGATATTTTTGTGACCGAGAGCCTGCTCCCGCTGGTCAACGGCATGACCGTGATTTTTGCGAATGAACAGCAGGCCAATATGCAAAGCGCGCTGAACGATTTAGTCCTGAAAACCAAAGCGGATGTGCTGCAAACGACACCATCAAAAATGCAGATGCTAATGTTGGATGATTCCAAGACTGAGTATCTCAGCGTTATCAAAGCATTCATTCTGGGCGGCGAGGCACTTGAGACGGCTGTGGTTGACCGACTGCGAATGTTTACAGATGCAAGAATTTTCAACATATACGGGCCGACGGAAACTACCGTGTGGTCGTCGAATTCGAGTATTACCTCTGCTGATATTACTATCGGCAAGCCCATAGCCAACACGCAGATTTATATTCTGGATAAACACCTCCAGCCGCTCCCTGTTGGCGTGGCGGGTGAACTATGTATATCCGGCGATGGCGTAGGGCGCGGTTACCTCAACCGCCCGGAACTGACCGCCGAGAAATTTATCCCGAATCCTTTTCTGCCTGAGAGGCTGATGTACAGAACAGGCGACCTCGCCAAGTGGCGCGATGATGGCAATATCGAATACATAGGCCGTATGGATCACCAGGTGAAAATCCGGGGTCTGCGCATCGAACTTGGCGAAATTGAGGCCGCCATTGCCGTCTGCCCCGGCGTTAAACAAATTGCTGCGGTGGTAAAAACCGATGAAGCCGGGCGGCAGTATATCTGTGCCTATTATGTCGGCGAGGCCGTAGACGCGAAAGCGGTCAGGGTGCAGTTGGTAAAACGCCTGCCGCAGTATATGGTGCCACATTTCTTCATCCCCATGGAGCGCTTCCCCGCCACGCCCAGTGGCAAAACCGACCGCAAGGCGTTTCCCACGCCGGATTTCACGCAATCCCATTCCGACACGGATTTTATTGCGCCTGAAACGGAAAGGGAAAAAGCACTAGTGGGAGTGGTAGAAGCTGTACTGGGTATGTCACCAGTCGGAATGAATGACGATTTCTTCGACCTAGGCGGCGATAGCCTGAAGGCCATTGAGTTTGTTGCTAAAGCACATAACGCCGGGATATGCTTCGCGCTGCAAAATGTGTTTGATTACCCCACCCCTGCCGCGCTGCTGTCTTATCTGGACGACGGGGATAAATCGGCGGTCAATTACACGGCGGCAGACTTTGAAAAGTTCAATGATCTCTTACAGCAAAACCAGATCGACAAGGCTCTTTTGCCGGTCGAGACGGATATGGGGAACCTGTTCCTTACAGGCGCGACCGGCTTCTTGGGAGCGCATATCTTAGATGCCTATTTGCGGAGCGGCACAGGGACGGCATATTGCCTGGTGCGCGGAAGTGGCGATGGCGATGCGCAGCAAAGGCTTGACGATGTATTGAAGCATTACTTCGGCGGTGCTTACGCAGATAGTGACAGGGTCATTGCTGTTTGCGGCGATATAACTAGCACGATGGCGGTCAATGCGGATATTCGTACTGTTATCCACAGTGCGGCGACAGTCAAGCATTACGGATCGTATAAATACTTCTATGACATGAACGTGGTTGGGACAAAAAATGTAATTGACTTCACAAAGAGCAAAGGAGCCAATCTTGTATACATCTCAACAATTAGCGTGTCCGGCGATGGTTTTGTGGATGATTTCAGCGGCCACCGATTCAAAGACAGGAGAATATTTAGCGAGCAGCACCTGTTTATTGATCAGCCGTTTGACAACGTATACGCCAGAAGCAAATTCGAGGCCGAGGTCGAAGTCCTAAATGCCATGCTGGAGGGACTGCGGGCCAATATCGTGCGTGTCGGCAATTTGACAAATCGACACAGCGATGCCGGATTTCAGATTAACTATGAAGAAAACGCCTTTGTAAAGCGCGTGAAGGCTGTGTTAGAATTCGGATTATTCCCGGATTATCTTTTAACTTACAGGGCCGAGTTTTCCCCTATTGATTATACAGCAGACGCTGTAATCAAAATAGCACGGCATTTCAGTGATCGCTACAGCGTGTTTCATGTCAACAGCCATAAGCCGCTGTTCTTTGATAAAATGCTCGGATTGCTCAAGACGCTGAACATAGATATGAAACTGGTCGATGCATCCATATTTACAAAAGCTCTGTTGGAGGCCGCGAGGCAGGCAGGGACGGAGTACATCTACGAGGCGTTGATGAACGACATGGATAGCGACAACAGGCTTGCCTATGACAGCAACATCAGCATCGAAAATACTTTTACGGTTTGGTATCTAAATAGGCTGGGCTTTGAATGGCCGAATATTGACATTGAGTATCTAGCGCAATATATTGACTATTTCCGCAGCATTGGATATTTGGAGGTATAGCAGTGAAGAACAAGCCCTATCCGTATTACACTGTAGGACAGGCAAGCAATCTCAAAGAACTATTGGATCAGGCCGCCGTGAAATATGGCAACGCCCCTGCGTTCACATATGAGCGGAGGAAGGAGCAGGTCAGCGTCAACTACATCCAATTCAAGGCCGACGTTGAAGCGTTGGAGGCCGCTCTTTGGGATATGGGCCTGCAAAGCGCTACCGTGGCTGTAATCGGCGAGAATTCCTACGAGTGGATTGTAACCTATTTTGCGGTCGTAAACGGCGGTGGCGTCATTGTACCGCTCGACAAGGAATTGACTGCCGAAGAAGCGCAGAAGCTCATCGCGGCTTCCGGGGCGCGGGTGTTTGTGCATTCCAATGATTTTTCGGACATCGCGGTATTTCTGCAAAGCGGTCAGTCTTATGCCGGTCAGTGCATCAATATGCGCGAATTGCCTGCGCTGCTAGAACAAGGCAGCGCCCTCCTACAAAGCGGCGCGACGGAATATCTGCGCTATGAAATCGACAACAACGCACTTGCCGCTGTCCTATATACCTCGGGCACAACAGGCGCGTCCAAAGGCGTGATGCTTTCACATCAGAGTATCACCGCAGACGTTGTAGCGACTTGTGAAAATTGCTTTACTACGGACATCAGCCTGTTTGTTCTGCCCTTGCATCATTCTTTTGCGCTCACCGCCGGGGTTCTTTGTATGTTACATCATGGATGCAATATTGTTATCAACAAGAGCCTAAAAACTGTTACAGATGATCTCAAAAAATATAAACCTAGCAATATTATGTTGGTGCCCTTATTCGTTGAAACATTCCACAAAAGGATTTGGGATAATGCTGAAAAATCCGGAAAAGCGGGACTGTTGAGACTGCTAATCAAGATTAGCAATGCTTTGTTAGCAATTGGAATTGACGTTAGGACAAGATTCTTTAAGTCTGTGCAAGCAGTTTTCGGCGGACAAAATGATATGGTTGTTACTGGCGGGGCACCGATAGACAGCAAATATATTAAGGGGTTCAGAGATTTTGGCATTAATGTTTTGAATGGTTACGGCATCACAGAATGCTCACCAATCGTATCTGTCAACCGCAACCGTTATTTTCGAGATGGCAGCGTTGGACAAGTGATTCCTGGCTGTGAAGTAAAAATCTTGGACGCTGACGAGAGCGGCGTTGGCGAAATTTGTGTCCGAGGCGAGAATGTCATGCTTGGCTATTTTAATGATGACGCTGCTACCCGCGAGGCATTTGACGGCGAGTGGTTCAAAACAGGCGATATAGGCTACCTTGATGCTGATGGTTTCCTGTTTATCACGGGCCGGAAAAAGAATCTCATTATCCTAAGCAACGGTAAAAATGTAAGTCCTGAAGAACTAGAAATAGCACTGTTGGGCCATATCCAATATGTTCAGGAAGCCATCATTTATGCCGAAAACGACAGCATTGTTGCGGAAGTATTTTTAGACCCGGAATGCGAACCCGGCTGTGCCGCGCGACTGGAACAGGATATTGATGCCCTGAATCAGACGCTGGCGATTTATAAAAACATCGGTAAAACCGTGATCCGGGACACAGAATTTCCGAAAACCACTACAAAAAAAATCAAGCGCAAATATAACACCGAGGGGGAAACAGTACATGCTTGAGCAACTGCAAGAAATCGTCCAGCGATTCACCGGCGATACCAATCTCGTCTTGGAAGGTAGCACTGTCCTGCGCACGGACTTGGGCCTGAACTCCTACGAGCTGGTGGAATTGGTGTGCAAGGTCGAAGATGCGTTTGACGTGGAAATCCCAGATCGAGCCATCAAGAATTTAAAGACCGTACAGCATGTGCTAGAATATATCGAAGCGAATGGGTAATGTCCATCTCTATCTCTTTGACCAATATGAGGCCCTGCCGGACAGCTTTGTTGATGATCATCTGCATCTGCTGCCCCCGTCCCGGCAGGAGCAGTGCGCCCGGTACCGTCAGCCGATAGACCAGGCGAACTGTGTTCTGGCTTATCTTCTGTTGGCTCAGGGCCTGCGGGAGCAATATGACATTGCCGAGCCCAGCGACTTTGCCCATGGCGATAACGGCAAGCCCTATCTGAAAGAGTACCCTCACATCTCCTTCAACATCAGCCATTGCAAGCACGGCGTGGTTTGTGCCATTGCTGATTTCGAGGTAGGCGTAGACATACAGGATATCCGGCCATATGATCCGGCGATGGCACGGCGGGTTTGTACAGCGGAGGAATTGAGGCAACTGGCAGCTTCGGACGATCCAGCGCGCTTCTTTTACAAGCTATGGATAGCGAAGGAAAGTTATGCCAAAATGCTGGGGTGTAGCATAGCGGATGTGCTGAAACAGGACGTTCCATTTGAAGGTGTATTTAGCATGGAATCCAATCTCTACTGTTTAGCGTTACGCTGTAATAGAGAGAGTTTTATTGTACGAATGGGAGATAGCAATATGTCGAACAGCAAACAAAAACACCCCTTCACGCAAGCAGACGAGATTGCGCAGGATGAAAAGCGCCAGCCTGATAATGTGTTTTTCTATACCACTGGCGGCACCACCTTCGAGATCGAAGAATACTTTGACGGCACACAGACCTATAACGACATCGTGCGCAACGCCATTCGTCGAGAATTTGAGGATTGACCAGAACCCCAAAATGCAGCTTGCCATTGGCCCGTTTTCGATGTATAATGGACGGGAAGCGGCAGGCTCTTTTTTGTGTCATGGAAAGGGAAGATATTGAAAAAAGCAAAGCAAGAACATGCCGCCCTATATCTGCGTTTGTCGCGCGACGACGGCGGCGACGCCGAAAGCAACAGCATCCAAACCCAGCGCATGATGCTACAGCGCTATGCCCGTGAGAATGGCTTTGAGCACTGCAGCGAATATGTCGACGACGGGTGGTCGGGCATTAGCTTCGAACGGCCCCAATTTAAACGCCTGATTGAGGACATCGAAGAGGGTCGTGTCACGGCTGTTATCTGCAAAGACCTTTCGCGCCTTGGGCGAAACAATGCCATGGTGGCCTATTTTACTGAGATTATGTTTCCTAGCCGCGACATCAGATTCATTGCTATAAATGACGGCATAGATTCGGCCACCGGCGATAATGAAATTATGGCGTTTAAATCAATCATAAACGAGTGGTATGCCCGCGATATCAGCAAAAAAATCAGATCATCGAAGCATACGCGCGCTCTGGCGGGTGAGTTTTCGGGCCATTTGGCTCCGCTGGGCTATCGAAAAGACCCAAATGATAAACACCACCTGCTCGTCGAGGAGGAAGGCGCTAGAATTGTGCGCTACATCTTTAAAATGGCTGTACAGGGGTTGAGCACTACACAGATAGCAGAGCGTCTTAATAGTGAGAGTATCATTACGCCGCGCGAGCATTTTAATGGGCGTGGTGGGGTTTTATATCAGCAAACTCAGCCAAAGCATCCTCCTCAATGGACAACTTCGACAATACGAAACATTCTAAGAAATCGCACATATTTGGGAAGCGTCGTGAATGGACGCAGTACGACAAAATCGTTTAAGGATCGGAAGCGCGTTAGCGTCCCGCCAGAAGATCACATTGTTATTCCGAATATGCACCCGCCACTGGTTACAGAAGAAGATTTTGATATAGCCCAGCGCGTTATTCGAATAAAGCAGCGCACCAATTTGCGGCAGTGGGACAATGTTTTTCAGGGCCTACTGAAATGTGCCGACTGCGGCTGTAATCTTTCTTATACTTACGCCCCGCGCGTTAGTTTTGGCGGCTATTATATGTGTAATCGTTATCGTTACCGCCCCGGTTCTGATAGCGCGCTATGTACTAACCACTATACACCAGTCAATACCCTGACAGATGCGGTGCTGCATGAAATCCGCCGCCAGGCTATTGCCGCGAAAGCCAAGGAGGGCGATCTTCGGGCCTATGCCGAGAAAACATGTGAGTCTGAAGCCTCGAAAGCCCTCGTGGCCGCCCAACGCAAGATGCAGCGCACACAAAGACGCCGTGACGAGTTGGAGACGATCATCCGGCGCTTAGTTGAACAAAACGCTTTGGGCCTGATTACAGATGAACGCTTTGTATCAATGTCGGCGGGCTATGAAAAAGAACAGGTCACCTTATCATGTAGGCTGGCCGAATTGCAGGAGCAATTGTCTGCTTCCCAAAGTGCAGTCGATTGCATGGAGAAATTTCTTTTGATTGTCCAGAAATATGTTGATATCGAATCCCTCGACCGGGGCGTGCTCAACGAGGTGATTGATCATATCGTTGTACACAGCGGGGAAGGCAAATCGCCTACCCGCAAACAGAAACTGGAGTTCCATTTTCGCTTTGCTGAGGAGGAGCCTGCAAACAGGCCGTGACCCAGCTTTTTCATGATTTCCCGATTCGCTCTTATTGCCCATAATATTTGGGTTTTGCCGGGTGCCGTTAAAACGTCCCCAGGGATGAGGGTATCAGCGGTAAAAACATCACTGACCGCCCCGCGATGAATGAGCTGATTTAATAAAATTTATTCGGGGCATGAAATCACAGGGCGATGCTGTCTTTGATTTTGAGCGCGACCATGAGCAAGCTCTTAAAAAGTCAGTCTATCAAGGCGAGAAGCCACCAGAAGAAGCGGTTTTAATCGGGACATCATCGAATCGAAGCGTGTTTATCCCCAGCGATGCCAAACACGTTTTTATTTCTATAGTTGGGGCTTGAGGCCGATATGTTTATTGCTAAAAGCATTTCACATGAATCAAATGCATCAACCGTTGAAATAATCCCAACACTGCCTGGTATGGTTATTTCGGTTAGTTTTCTACAGCCACTAAATGCTTTGGGGTAAATAGCTGTAACGCTATTGGGAATGACTACTAATGCGAATCACGGGTTAAAAAGAGCGCATGACAAACGGCCCAATATATGGTAGAATAGTGGTGATGAAAACACTATATCTAATCCAACTGTATTGCGCCGTCTGCCAAAGCTATGATA
>Ga0123353_10001260_pt1 | contig 31026 bp, 22 predicted proteins | sample TergutLab28metaG_3_FD_92763 | JGI IMG/M metagenome (GOLD analysis project Ga0123353, IMG submission 92763) | Labiotermes labralis P3 segment gut microbial communities from Petit-Saut dam, French Guiana - Lab288 P3 | ecosystem: Host-associated > Arthropoda: Insects > Digestive system > Gut ...
CTTTTTCCGTCGCACTGCGTTAAAATTTTTCGAAATACGGGCGTATTCCTGCAAAATTTCGCCTTGTGCGGCGAAAAAATCACTCAAAAATCCACACACGGGGATTTTTCAAACACGCCCTAACCTAATAAATATTCGTGCTCTTCCTTGATCAGTTTTTTGATTTCTTCCATATCTTCCGATGTGATGCTCGGTATGACAAGCGCCTTCGCGCCGCAAAAAGATTGTGCTGCGCCATCGGGAAAGACATATTCATAAAACGGGGTCCTGTCTCCATCCTCGCGGAAAACGCATTTTCCGTCCACGCAATGCGGGAATAACCGCCCCGGATTCTTATGAATGTAATCTTTGATGATGTCCGCGAACCCTTGTGAATACCCTTTACAGGCTGAAAATCTCAAAGCAAAATACGGGGAATGATCTTTTGTCCAAGCCATACCCATTTTTGCCATCTCTTTGTTATGCAAGTCATGCTTAAATACAATATAGGATCGTTGTTTTCGCGGATTATAACCAAGCTCAGATAAATACATCGCGATATCCTGATACAGCGGCCGAAGCTCGTCTCCAAGCTCTGACAAAAACGAATTTATCAATTCTTCCTGTCTCTTTGTTTTCATAATTATAATCCATCCTTTTAAAGTTTTTGTGAAAGGTTCTCAAAACCCTTTGCAAAAACTTACAGTTTGAAAAGATGGCCAACGGTATAAATACCGGGCGTAATTTTCAAACTTTATTCCTCGAACAAGTTATAGTACCGCCCGGTCCAATACGGCAGCAGCCATGTCGTCGGACTGCACGCGCTTCGACAGCTTTCGCCGTTATAGTCAAGCTTGAACGCGCCGCCGGTCAGCCGGTCCATCGGGCGCTCGTCCGCCGGCAGCGGTATCTTTGCCTGGGGGTTGCCGCCAAATTCCATGGGCGACCGGTCGATAACGACCTCGGGGCGCACGGTGTTATTCATCCTGTACTGAATGAGGTCGAGCGGCATTTCCTGGAGCGTACGCACGGCGGACTCGACGTCGCACGGCTCATTCGTCAGGCCGCCGTAGATAAAGTTCCACCCGGGATGGCGCTCAATAAGCTCCACCTCAAAATGGTAACGCAGGCCAAGCTGGTAATATTTGAGCAGCTGCGGGTTCTTCTCATAGTTCATCAGCAGGTGGATCGAGAAAAAGCCCAGCTTGTCGTCAATGTGGCAGGAGTGGTTGTCGTCGATCTTATAAGTGACGACGTTCAGCGCGAAATGATGCTTTTTCACGAGCATGTCGTACTCGTCGTCATACTTTTTGTCGCCCGTCAGGTGAGCCGTCACCTTTAAAAACGCCAGCATCTCAAGTGAGTTTATGCCGCGCTCCCAGACCCAGGTATCGTCGTGATTCAGCGCCAGCGGGTCCCAGTTGGCCCAGGTTGTGGGCAGGCCGTCCGTGTCGCAGAGCGTGTAATCATGCGTCAAAACATGATCCGTGACCTTACGGATGGCGTCGGCGATCTCGCGCTTTTCGGCATCGTCCGCCACGAGGTCAAAGTACCACGCTGCGGCGTAGTAGTGGCCGACCATCTCGTCGCTGGACGTCTCGCCTTTCCACTCAAGCTCGCCGTTTTCGTCAGCCGTGAGGTGCCACTCAATGTCACCGTCGCCGAAGCCGTGCTCGCCCGGGCGGCGGTACGCCCTGGCCGGGAAGCCCTCGATGCCGCTGATGTCAATCAGCTTCAGCATCGCTTTCATGGACGCGCGCGCCTTTTCCTTTGCCTCGGCTTCCCCCGTGACGGCAAAACGGAAGCTCTGCGCCGCGACGTACATCGCGGTCCACAGCCCGTCATTGTCGGAGATCGCGGGGCGGCCATGCTCAAAAATACCGTCAGGGATGTGGCGGCTTGTGGTGTAATTCTCGCGGTTGTAGAACGTGTCGGTAAGATAGTGATAGTGCTTTGCCTTATCCTCCAGCGACATATATTTGAAGATCACGCGGCTGAGTCCCTTGTCAGTGCCGGCCCAAAATTCGTCGCCGCTGTCCGTAACGGCGACTGTCGTGACCTTTGGCGAGGGCAGCCAGCGTTCGGCGGTGAGGAAAGTGTAGTATGTGCCGCGCTGGACATAAAGCCCGATGTCCGTCGCGATAAACCGTGAGCCGTCGCGGCCCAGCACGACCTTGTTGACCGGGCAGGACGGCAGCGCGCTGAACTGGGCAGGGGAGAGCCACTCGCTTTTGCCGTCGAAGAGGTAAAGCCCCTGCTCCGCCGCGCACCAGACGTAGCCGCATTCATCGGCGGTCATCGAGCGTATCGCGATGGTAGGCAGGCTTGACATCCCCGGCGCCGCGACGCCCCACGAGGGACGCTTGCCGTGCAGAATCTCAAGCGCGGCAGGGGAGACGGCGTACACCTTTGAGTCGCCGCAGGCGGTCATGGCGTTCGCGCCGCCCAGCTCCATGTCACTGTAATGCGCGGCGCCCGCGTCCGTATACTTGAAAAGGCTTTCATCCGTGATGAGCCACGTGTTGCCCTTTGCGTCGGAGCATATCTCGACGATATCGCGGGGCAGCTCCTGCGCGGCGGTCACGGCTTTGCCGGTTACGGTGTACAGGATGTTCCCGCATGAGGCAAGCACGCAGTCACCCAGGGGATGCAGCGCCTTGACCGCGCCGTCGATACCGCCGACCCTGATAAACGCGCCGTCACGGAAAAAGCACAGACCTTTGCCGGTTCCGGCAAAGAGCGTGCCGTCGGCGGCATAGGCCAAGGCTGTGATGTTTTCGGAGGGCAGGCCGCTTTCGGGGCCGAAAAAGGTTCTGAGCTTTTGCGGGGTTTTGCGCAATTTCAGGCAGTTACGTTGCATGATATTCTCTCCATTTCGTATAATTTATCCTTGTTTTCTCAACTCTTAACTCTCCACACTCTTTTTGCCATCGCCAAAAGATTCCTGAAATCATCCCGATAAAACAAAATATTCGCGGGCACGATCACAAACGCGCATACACCTAAAATTATAACCGCATACAGCGCCCATGTCAAATAATTATTTGCGAAATCCGGGATCAGCGTGGATAAAAAAATCGACAGTACGGAAAACAGACAATTCACCCCAAGTCTGACGAAGAAAGTCATGACACTTCGGTGCAAAATATTCTTTGAAAGATAAAACACATACTGTACCGTCCGAAAGGACATGGCGGCCAGCGTACCCACCGCGACGCCCGTCAGCCCAAAGGGAGCCACCAGCGCCGCCGACAGCGCGATGTTGATTCCCGCCTCGGCCATCGCGCCGTTGCGCGTCTGCCTGTAATGCCCGGCGGCCAGGGTAACGCTGTTATAGGGAATGCGGATGCAGAATACGGCCTCCGAAAGCGTCAGCATATACGCGAACAGCGGGCGGATGTAGTTTATGTCGGTGATACTCCTGGTGTAGACGGAGATGAATGGCACGATCAAAATGCCCGTACAGGTGAAAACGACGGCCGCCGCCGTGAACGTGACGAACTCGTACAGGCTGAAATTGCGCTTGAGCGCTTCCGTTTCGTTTTTCGCCAGCATGTCGCCGAAGGTCGCCTCAATGCCGGAGGACAGGGTGGACGTCAGCTTCTGCACACCCGACACCACAGCGTAGTACACGCCGTAGACAGAGACCTCCGCAACGGTCGCGGCGTGGGAGAGCTTCGCGAAAACGGTGAGGATCACGACGTCGGTATTCGTGTGAAGAAAGAACGCGATGTGATGTCCGAGGCCGTCAAAGCGCTGGCTGATGGCCTCTTTGTCTGGCGTCACGTCCTTGGGCAGACTGTACTTTTTCCGCACGTAAAAGTGAAGCGTCAGCGGCCTAAGCGCGAAAATCAGCGACGACGCCAGTTTGACCGCGTGGACAGACGCGCCGCTCCGAATCATGACGACCGCGATCACGGCATTGAGGATCACGGTGACGATTTGCAGGGTTGACGTAACGTAGTTTTTTTGGTCGGCATGAATGAGGATCTGATTCGACAGGCCGAAATAATACTGCACGAAAGTCGAAGCGCCGATAATGAGAACCATGCCGAAAGTGTACAGCCACTCAAAATCGCCGTTGACGAGCAGGGGAAAGGCACAGGCCAAAACAAGCGCGTACAGGGCGAAAACGGCGGCGACGGTTCTGAAAAAGCGTTCCGACGCCTTGACGATCGCGCTTACGCCCAAGATGTTTCCAGCACTCAGCGGCTTATACAGCGCCGCGCGGATCACGCCGCCCGCGCCTGACTCCAGCAAATAGATGTAGCTCAAAAACTGCGTTGCCGAGGTCATCATACCGTTGACGGCGGAGCCGTACGTCCCGATGATCATGCGCGGCACAATGAATCCGCAGACGACTGAAACGACCTGAAGCATAAGCGACGAGACGACATTCTTTAGAGCTTTTTTACTGCGCATGAGCGGCAACCGTCCTTACTAAGGCTTTGTTTAGGGTTTGATTTTCTGCATCAGAATAACCGGCAAAAACATGCCCGCCCGCAGCATCGCGAACTTGACATTTTGCCGCCGCGTGAACCGTGCGTCGCATTCGCTCAGGACGGCGTTTTTGAAAACCGTCGTGTCCGGCAGTGCTTTCAGAAGCCGCAGGCACTCGCGAAGCCCTGCGGCTTTGACCATCATTCCCAAATAGTTATTCATATTTTTCCGGCACATGCACTTGAACTCAAGGATGTTTTCGGGCGTGTCCATGCCGTCCGCAGCCATTAAGCCGAAAATGACATCCAACGCGCCGGACGACTTTTTCAGCGACTCCGGCTCGAATTGCCGCGACATGCCGATGCCTGTCCGATAGTTGTACAGCGGCTCATTAAAATACGCGACAGTCCGCGCGGCGCTCACGAGATACGCGCTTTGGAGCAGATCCTCGCCGTGGGCGAACGTGCGGAACCGGTTATAGTCAAGGGGGATTTGCGCGATATCGCGGCTGAAGCATTTTATGCAAAGGGAATTCAGCCGCGTAAGAAGCAGCGTGTTCCAAAGCAGATGTTTGTTTCCCGGCAAAAACAGCACAGGCTGATCAAAGAAAGTTTCGACGCGCTGAACGCCCTGCGGATCAATCGTGCGGAAATCGTATATAACCATGTCGCAGCCATGCTCATCGAACTGCGCCTTGACTTTTTCAAGCAGATCGGACTCCAAAAAATCGTCGGAGTCTATGTGCAGCAGAAATTGTCCCCGCGCCTTGTCCCGCGCGAGCTTGCGTGCCGGGAGCAGACCCTGGTTCGACGTGTGATAAACACAAAAACGCCTGTCTGACGCCGCGTAACCGTCGGTGATGGAGCCGCTTGCGTCCGTCGATCCATCGTCTATAATGACCGCCTCGAAGTCCGTGAAAGTCTGCGCCGCCACGGAATCAAGGCAGTGAGCCAGATATTTTTCTGTGTTGTAAACCGCGACCAGAATGCTGAACAGAGGATTTGCCACACCGCCGCCCCCTATATAAACATGTAACTATAATAACACATTGACGGCAATAGTTCAACGCCTTAGCGATAAATTTATCCTGAATTCATCTCATATCTTTTTGGATACGTTGCTATGCACCATCAGGAACTGACCGTTCACGCGAACACCCCCAATTAATCTTCGCCGGGTTCGGCTCATTTTCCACTGCCACAGCCCGTAGTGCCGCTTCCATTTTCGCGCACTCCCCGGCGGCGATTTGGTCATAGACCTCCGGCGGTTCGTCAAGCCCCACGTGGTCATAGGCAATGGCCGCAGCGCCGTAAAACGCCAACCCAAGCGAATGCGCCGGCATATGGAAGCATGCCGATGCCTGCCCGCAGGCACGCGCGGCGGCCTGTGCGGCGGGATTGCCGTCGAGTTCCCGCGCGGCGGCGTGGCACTCGTGTAAGATGATCTGCCGGACCTCGGGCAGCTTTTTTCTGCCCTCAAACCAGTCCCGTGCGGCGGCTATGGCCTGCTGGGGGCGGTCGTCGCCGGGGCAGTGCTTCTCGTAAATGGGCAGAACATGCGTTTCGGCGTAATCCATGCACCAATTGGCGATGGTAGCCTTGCTCTGCGTTTCAATCAGCCGCATGAGCGACAGGATATAGGGCGCGTCTGCGCTACCCAGCATTTTGCGTGGCTTTGGCATGGCGTTACTCCTTTTCCCGCACGGTCACCCGCACTGTATCACCCGGCTGCTTCCCAAGCTTCGCCCGGATATCCTTGCGAATTCCGATGATATAGCAAACCGAGCCGTCCGCATTCTTCACGCCCATATTAACGACACTGCCATCGTAGGGTTCGCCGTCAAAGGTGGCATGGACTTTCACGCGGCCCTTGCCGAATCCCGCGCGGATATCATAGGGAAAAGCGACATACGCGCCGCCCTTGTCAACGGGCTGTATGATCGCGTCATATTCGTAAATTCTCCCGTTCATCGTTGCCCTCCAAGCGGAAAATTCTCCAGCGCAACCGCCAGATGAAACGCCAAAAACACCGCGCTTGCCGCCGAAACGGGCCAGACTTTTTCGGCGAGTCCCGCGCAGAAAAAAGCCGCGGGTGGCAGTACCACCATCGCATAGATCACGGCGTTGGGCTGAACCCCCGCAAAATACAGTGCCCAGCACAGCCAATACAGCGCGATGGCGGCATAGCTCGCTATGGCCGGGGCACTGCGGAGGATTTTGTTCGGCGCCGTTTTGTTCACCAGAAACAGCAGCAGAATCACAATCGCAACGCCCAGGATGTGCTCGCCGTACTCAATAAAGGGCACAGAGGACGCGTTGCCCTCCAGCCGGTTCAGCGACGGCGGGAACAGTGCCCAAATAATGTTTGGCAGCGATTGCAGCAAAACGATCAGCGTGCCGTAGTAGGAAAAGCGAATGCTCAAATTCTTCATAGCAATCTCAATTCTGCCGCATTGTGCGGCGAATAAAAATCAGGCGTGAAGCGTACGGCGGTACTATCCATCACCCGCCGCATGGATTTATTATAATAAAAATCTACAGATAAAGCAACTGAAAATATGAGATTCACGCTCAGAATAGTGCGTGTTCATATTCTTTTTACATATGTACCTCTTGCAAAACCGGATTGTTTCCATTATAATAGTTTACACAATAACTGTTTGCGAAATAACAATCAGGAGGCTCACTATGTCAAATTATGAATACGACGCCATCGTCGTCGGCGCGGGGCCGGGCGGTTCAACCGTCGCGGCGCTGCTGGCCAACGCAGGCAAGCGCGTGCTGCTCGTTGACAAGAACGCCAAGCCGGGCGGCCGCATGATCACCATCAAACGGGAGGGCTTTTCCTACGAGCTGTTCCCCATCAACTGCGTTCCCCAGCATGATTCGCTGTTCGAAAAACTCAGCGCCATACTTGGCAAGCAAAACGACGTCAACCTCATTCTCGGCGATGACTTCGGCATCGGCAAGCTGTATTACGAGACGCCGCAGGGTGAGATCCGGGGCTGGATGATGAACTTCAAGCCCGCAAATCTGATCAAAATGCTGGGTTTCATCGGCGTAAAGCTTTGGGATGTCCGCGCGCTGGCGCAGATGACCCGCGTGGCCGGGAAGCTCATTAAAATGAAAGAAGATGAAATCGCAAAGCTATACAATATTTCCGCGATGGAATATTTCGACAGTCTCGGCCCTGTACCCGTCGGGTTCCGCACTTTCATGCTGGCCACTTTCGGCGAGGGAGCCTTTGAGATGACCTCTGACCGGGTGGCGGCGGGTGAAATGGTGAAGATGTTCCAGACCACGGTAAAAGGCAGCGGCGGCAGGTATTACGAGGGCGGCATCGGGCACTTCTTTGAGGTGATGGCGACGGCCGTAACAGACCACGGCGGAACCCTGCTGATGAGCACCCGCGTGAAATCCATCGACACGGAAAACGGCGCGGCCTGTGGGATCACTACCGAGGACGGTCAGCAATACCGCGCGCCGGTAGTCATCAGTAACGCGGGCATTCGTCAGACGGTCCTCAAGCTCGTGGGCGAGACGCACTTTCCGCGGGATTACACGGTAAAAATCAAGTCTCTGGAGAACAACCTGGCCTGCGTGGGCTACCGCTACTTCACCAGCAAGCCTGTGCTGGAGTACCCCATGATGGTGCTGTTCCCGGAGGGCTGCGTGTCGAAGTACAGCGAGTTCGAGAAGATTGAGCGGGGAGAAGCAAAGCCCGAAAGCGGCTACATCTATATCGGAACCACGTCGCTGTACCCCGACATGGCCCCGCAGGGCAAGCAGGTTGTCTACGCCGTGGTATCCTGTGTGTCAGACACGAATGTCGATCCCGCGCCTTATCTTGAGTACATCGAAAAGGGTGTGCGCAAGGTTGTGCCGGAGCTTCTTAAGCCCGGCGTGATCGCCCGCATGGAAATCATGACCACCGCGATCGTCCCCGGCGTGGGCAATGACGCGATCTTTCCCGGGCAGGGGGGCGAATCCTACGGCATAGCGAACACCCTGGGCCAGGCCGGCCCCGATCGCCCGGACGGCAGCACCCCCATGAAAGGGCTGTACATCGTCGGCAACGACGCGGCGGGCTTCGGGCTTGGCACCCATCAGGCGGTGGATTCCGGCTTCAACGTCTTTGAAATGGTGATGAAACATGGTTGACTATAAGTTTGAGGGTAATTTTCTTTACTATGTGCGTTTGCTCAGGCGAATGTACGAGCGCACCCTGGCCGAAGCCGCCGCCGCCTGCGGGCTTACCATCCCGGAGGCAGACGTTCTGTCATTTTTGCAGGAAAACCCTGAATTCGATACCGCGCGGGACGTCGCCCTGTACCGTGAGGTGTCGCGGGCCTATGTCAGCAAAGCCGTGGAAGCTCTCGCGGGGCGCGGATATATCGAAATCAGGCAGGACAGGGATGACCGCAGATTGCAGCATTTGAGTATCAGCGAAAAAGCGAAAGAAGCGGCGGAAATCCTTCGTGACGCGCAATATGCTTTTTACGGCAAGGTCACGGCCGGACTGAGTACCGAGGAACTGTTTGGTATGCTTTCCGCGATTGAGAAATGCGCGGGGAATCTGGCCGCGGAAGATGAACGGCAATAAAAAAAGAGAAACCTGTTGAACTGATTGAATTTCAACAGGTTTCTTTTATAGTCAAACCACTTGAAAAGTGACGCAGGATTTGCAAGAATTTTTGACGCGGCGAGGGCAATCCGTGCGCGGGGAGCGGAAAAAGACCGCAAATCCGGACGCCTAACTCCCGACGCTTAATTCTTCGGAGAGCTTCTCTGCCGCCGCGCGGCGCTCCGCCAAAGCCAGCTCCGTGCGCTCGCGGTCCTCCGGCGTCCACTTCACAAAGCAGCGTGCGGCGAACCAAATGGCGTGATCCAGCACGGGGATCAGGGTATACATCGGCCACATGTATTTCAGGTACTTATCCGGCGGGCGCGTCCCGTCCTCCCTGTAGCCGCCCCGGTATCCCGTCCAATCGAGGAACGCGTTGCCTGTCACCCGGCCTATATTATCTGTAACGGTTTTCCTGAACAAATTGTCAATCGCCGTGGTAACGCCTTCACTGCGCTGTCCCGTTTTCAACTCGACATAATCGTAAAACTCGTTGTTGAGTATGCCCTCCGCTATTCCGTCCATTTGAACGGAAGCATTTATAAAGGACTCCGCGAGGATTAAAACGCCAAAGCGCCAGAAGCTTTTGTAGCCGACAAAATACATCACAAGCTTGCTGATGATGTTCACTATGCATTTTATCTGGTGCGCCCGCAGCGGTCCGCCCAAGCGGTTGATCAGCTGCCGGTTAAAGGGCTGCAGGACGGTCGAGAGGTTTCCCGACAGCATCTGCTTGAACAAAAGCAAACCCTCGCCGCTCATCTCCCTGCCGAACACGTTGAATTTCGGCATGATGTAGCGGTAGATAATCAGCTCGTCGCCCATATCGGGGGTGAATACCGTGATGAAGCTGGCGATGGATTTTGTGATAAAGTAACGGTTGTGCTTTATGACCTGGAAGCTTTGCGTTAAAGTGGGCTTTTCTGGTATACCCCCCCCCTCTGCCTGTTCACCGGGTTTTTGCCATTCAATGCTCCTGGAGGAGAGCACGGAGTAATCCACGCGCTGGCGGACGAATGAGGGTAATATATGCGCGGTGATGGCAAAGGGCAGCATGATACACGCGCCGAAGAAGATGATCTGATAATCCGAAAAGCCGAAAAACTCGCGGAAGCCCATGAGCGCCGTCGGAAGATTCCCGATGATCCATGTAAACTGGTAGCCCATGTTTCCCCACACGTTCGTGCGTCCGCGCTGCTGGCTGGAGGGACTGATGCCCGCGCGCATCTTTTTGTCGGCTACGTCGGACATGGTGCCGACGATGTCCTGCGTCATGTTGCAGAACATCAGCAGCCCCAGATGCTGCCAATGGCTCATGCCGCCGTCAAAAAGCTTTATCACGGAAAAGATGCTGCCCGTGACGGCGGAGATCCGCAGGATCTTTCGCAGCACTTGCGGGCCGAAGCGTTTTTTGTCCATCCATCCGCCTAAAACAGGGTCGTTGGCGGCGTCCCAGACAGATGAAACGACTCCGGCGATAGAAATTTTATTGGGCGGAATGCGGAAATATTCCTTGTAGAGGAAATCCTGCTTGTCGGTGAAGCCCTTGGACATGTCGCCGAAAGCCCGATTGAAGAAGTACAGCAGCAGTTCCCACGGTGTGATGTGATCCTCCGGGATTCCCTCGCCGCGCACCCAGCGCTTTGGATTGCGGATTCCTTTCTTCACGTTTGCCAGAGTTTGAGCGGGGATAAACCTGCTCAAAAATTTTTCTAACCGATCAATAACGCGTCCCCTCCTAAAAAATATCTGCCAACATTTTAACATAAAAACAGACGTGTTGCAAGACTAAGAACGAAGATTCAAAAATCGTTTCCTAAAAAATTGAAAAAAGGTTGCAAAATATATATGTTTATGATATATTATTAGTGGTTATGCTCGCAGCAGCCGGGCAAAATCAGTCATTAAGCGAATTAAAGGAGTGAGACAGTGGACGGCAAGCCTCGAAGTAAGCGGCTTCTTACCGGTCTGAAAACAAAAGGTATAGAATCGGCAGCATCTGTGAGAATCTGTCCATTGCGCTTTTGCGGGTAATGGTCTGGAACCTGTGTTCTTATTCTCGATGTTTTTGTTGCCGTCTGTATAAGGCGGCTTTTTTATGCTCAAATTTGTTTTCATCCGGTAAATACTAAGTAACCACTGATGACAGCCGCCCCCGATTTGACAAGTGGTTATGCAAACAAGAAAGGATGATACCAATGGACTTTTTAAAAAAAAGGAATGGGCAAATTCAGAAAAGCAAGAGAGAAAGCGAAGCCAGGCTTCGCGTGTATGCCTTTCAGGATCTTGACGAACTGATGTCAGGCTTTTCGACCTCCGTATCCGGGCTTTCTGCGGAACAGGTGGAGGAACTCCAAGATGAATACGGCAAAAATATTATCACGACCGACGCGAAAAACACGGTATTCCACCGATTGCGCGAGGCGGTTATCAATCCGTTTAACGTCGTGCTGTTTGTCATTGCCGTCATCACGCTGTTTACGGACGTTATTTATTCGCATAAGCCGGAGTATCTGACGGTCGGAATCATCATATCCCTGATTCTGCTTTCCAGCCTTGTGGCGTTTATACAGGGCGAGCGTTCCAACGCGGCCGCCGAAAATCTTTCCAAGATGATATCCAATAAGGCCGACGTCTGGCGCGACGGTAAGCTGACGGAGATACCGATCGACGAGATCGTTCCGGGAGATGTGGTCAAGCTCTCGGCAGGGGACATGATACCCGCCGACGTGCGCTTTTTGTCCACCAAAGATACGTTTGTCGCCCAGGCCGCGCTGACCGGGGAGTCAAACCCTGTGGAGAAATTCAGTGATATCCGTTCAAGCCCTGAGGACGCGCTGACGGATTTACTTAACATTGGTTTTATGGGTTCAAATATTATAAGCGGCAGCGCCATGGCAGTCGCCATTGCCACCAACAACGAAACTTATATCGGTTCAATGGCGAGAACCATCAGCGGCAACCGCGCGAAAAACAGCTTTGAGCGCGGCGTCGATTCGGTGAGCAGCCTGCTGATCCGTCTCATGATCATCATGGTGCCGATCGTTTTGGTGATCAACGGCATTACCAAAGGCGAGTGGGTTCACGCGCTGATGTTTGCCGTCTCGGTCGCCGTCGGCCTCACGCCTGAAATGCTGCCGGTGATCATGACTTCCACGCTGGCCAAGGGCGCGGTATCCATGTCCAAGCACCAGGTGATCGTCAAGGCCCTCGGGGCGATCCAGACCTTTGGTGAGATGGATATTCTCTGCACGGACAAAACCGGCACGCTGACAGAGGATAAGATCATCCTGGAAAAGTATATGAACGTGCTGGGCGAGGACGATTCCCGTATCCTGCGTCACGCGTATCTCAACAGCTATTTTCAGACGGGACTCAAAAACCTGATTGATTTGGCGATCATAAACCGCGCGGCCGAAAACGGTCTGGAAGAAACGCTGGGTCAATATACCCGGGTGGACGAGATTCCCTTTGACTTCTCCCGCCGCCGCATGAGCGTCGTGCTCAAGGACAGGAGCGGCAAGCGCCAGTTGATCACAAAGGGCGCGGTTGAGGAAATCATCGCCATCTCTTCGTTTGTGGAATGGCATGGGCAAGTGCTTCCGCTTACGGAAGAGATGAAAGCCCGCGTCATCGGAACCTATGAGCGGCATAACACGGACGGCTTGCGCATGATTGCCCTGGCGCAGAAAAACGAGGTGCCTGACTTTGAGGCGTTCAGCGTTTCCGATGAAAGCGACATGGTGCTGATTGGCTTTGTCGGTTTCCTCGATCCGCCGAAAGAAAGCGCCGCCGCGGCGATTACGGCGCTGAAGGAGCACGGCGTCCGCACGGTGGTGCTGACAGGGGACAGCGAAGGAGTCGCCGTCAAGGTCTGTAAAAAGGTCGGCGTTGACGTATCGCAGATTCTTTCCGGCAAAGACGTGGAGGGGATGGATGACACGGCGCTTTCAGAGGCTGTAAAAACGTGCAGCCTTTTCGCCAAGCTGTCGCCTTCGCAGAAAGAGCGCGTGGTAAAAGCGTTCCAGACAAACGGGCATACCGTGGGCTATTTGGGCGACGGGATCAACGACGCGCCGCCGCTTCATCAGGCCGACGTCGGGATTTCGGTAGACAGCGCGGTTGATATCGCGAAAGAAACAGCCAACATTATACTGCTGAAAAAAGACCTGATGGTCCTTGAAGAGGGCGTTATTGAGGGGCGCAGGACGTTTGGCAACATCGTCAAGTATATCAAAATGGCGGCCTCCGGCAACTTCGGCAACATGATCTCCGTCGTCGTGGCCTCGGTTTTCCTGCCGTTTTTACCGATGCTTCCGATTCATATCCTGACGCAGAATCTGTTGTGCGATTTTTCCCAGATGGGCATTCCTTTTGACAGCGTGGATAAAGAGTATACCAAAAGGCCAAGAAAATGGGAGACAAAATCAATCAAATCATTTATGGCGTATATGGGTCCCATCAGCTCTGTGTTCGATGTCCTTTGCTTTGCCGTTATGTGGTGGATCGTTAAAGCGAATACGCCTGAGCTTGCTCCGCTGTTTCAGTGCGGATGGTTTGTCTTTGGAACAGTCTCACAGATATTAGTGATTCATATGATACGTACTGCCAAGATACCGTTTTTGCAGTCAAAACCGTCTTTGCCGCTTTTGGTCTCTACCGTGGTGGTCGCGGTCGTGGCTATAGCCGTAGGGTTCAGCCGCTTTGCCGCGGGCATTGAAATGAGCAAATTGCCGCTTGCCTATGTACCGTGGCTTGTGCTGATACTTGCCTTATACTGTTTCTCCGCGCAGCTTATTAAGAAGATATATGTAAAGCGGTATGGTGAGTGGCTGTAGCTTTTATGGTGATTCGCATATATAGCAGACATCCCCGGGAACTAAACCTGAGCGTTTAATTCCCGGGGATGTCTGTGTCTATTATAGTCAAACCACTTTTCAAGTGGTTTGACTATACGGTCATCTTTTTTCTCCGGCGAATACATGAAATAAAGGCAAACAGCTTTCAAAGAATGACATGTAGGCATCGCAGTCGTCCCCGCTTTCCCGGCAGCGTTTGCAGCCGCCCCCTCTGCAAAGAGGATAATACCTGCACTGCTTACACCGCTGCGCGACCTGCAGGCTGTCCTGAATGAAGCGCCGCGCGGTATCGCTTTCGCTCAGCTCACGAAAACCCTGCTTGTTGATATTGCCGAGCCGCCATTGATCGACGCAATAAAAATCGCAGGGGAACACATCTCCGTTGCCCTCTATGACAAATTGGAACGAACAGTGCCCCGCCATGCCGCATTGCTCAGGCTGTTCCCCCAGATACATGCGGACATAATTGTCGAACTGCCGGATACTGACGTAATGGCCGCCGGCATAGTCCCTGACGTAAAGCCGGAACAGGTGGATCAAACATTCGGCGTATTGTGCGGGCGTCATATACAGCTCGCTTTCCGCGTGGCCGCCGAACGGGCGAAGACAAGGAATAAACTGCAAATAGCGGAAGCCCTGCCTCTTGAAAAAGCGGTAGATATCCTCGCAATGGTCGGCGCAATAGCCGGTCAGGACCGTTAAAATGTTGAAGTCAACAGCTTCCCTTTGTAGCAGCCCGGCGGCGTCCATGACGGCCTGCCAGACATTTCGCCCGTTGTCCCCGCGCCGGTAACGGTTGGCGCTATAGTCTCCGTCCAGGCTGAGGCCCACAAGAAACTTCTCCTCCCGCAGAAAAACCGCCCAGTCCCGGTCAAGCAGCAGCCCGTTTGTCTGCATACCGAAAAAAACGGGGCTGCTCCCTGTGTTTTTCTCACGTGCCGTCTGAGTAAAGAATCGAAAGAAATCCAGTCCCGCCAGCAACGGCTCGCCGCCCTGAAAGACAAACGAAACCGATTCCCCCTGCGCGAACGCCAGGGCCTTTTCGATTACCCGGACGGCCGTTTCCTTTGACATCATCCCGTATGTGAAAGCGTCCCGGCGCTCCGCGACGTTATGGTAAAAGCAGTAAGCGCAGCGCATGTTGCACAAACTCGAAGCGGGTTTTATCATGATGGATAGCGGCGGCATAATGGTTCCCTGCCTTATGATATTTAATAATCTTATTGTATCAAATACCGAAGTGTATGGCAAGCGTTTTCCGCTTTAAACGGCGAAATTTTCATTGACACCCGAATGCTGGTTAAAACAAAACTTTTTCATGCGTTTGCCGCTGTCCTTGATTGTCAAGTACTTGCTTTTTAATTAGCTTTAGTGTATAATTAAATGAATATATAAGAAAAGGATAGTGCAATTTGAGTATCCGTCCCGGAATCGTGTTTATTGGCAAAGACGTAAGAACCACCCGAAAAATGGACATAGCGGCGCTCATAAACCGTTTTTGTGAGCGCGGCTATGACGTGACTTTGATCAGCGAAACCCTCGGCAATAACCTCCTTGATTTCAGATGCGACCATCGCTTAAAGCGGTTGAGCTTTAACATGGGCGTGAGAAACTGCGCGACGCGCGCCGAGCTGCTGACGCACTTCGTGTCACAGCTCCCGGAGAGCGTTTATATCCTTACGGACTTTGACAACGAAGCGTTTTTGGAATATCCGGCGGTGATCAAGGCGCGCTCAGGAGCCAACAAGGTGATCTGCCTGTCGCGCTTTCCGTTTGCCTCGCTGCTTGACAGAGGCTCGCTGACGCATGAGCAGCTGATCGATATTGCCGGGTACGCCGACGCGTTTGTGTCGAATTTCATGTATGATCACGTGATCCACAACACGCGCGTGCGCGGCAAGTCTGTGTTTATCCCGTACTTTTATCCGTATGGGGCAGGGGAGTACCGCGCCGTGGAACCCGGCGGAAAATCTATTCTGCTGTGCGGAAGAAACACCGAGCTGATCGCCAAAGCGATGGAGGAACTGGCGGTTTTTGTAAAAAGCGATCCCGGAATCACCCTGAAAGTCCCGGCCGCGATGAGAAAAGGCAGGACGGCTCAGATGTTCAGGGAAAGCGCGGAGCTTTTAGGGCTTGAGGACCGCATGGTGTACGACGAAAGCGGCAGCATTGACGAGCTGGCTCAGGACTGCGCGTTCGCGCTGGTCATAAGCAAGTTCGTTTATCCCAGCGACATGTATGTGCAGCTGACCGCGAGGCGTCTGCCCGTGCTGTTTGCCTCGTCATATTGTGAACCAGCTTTTTTGACCGCCGATCTCAGCGTGAAAGATACACTTGCGAATATGTGCGGTGAGCTGATGAAAGTGCCCGGCGTCGCGGGATACCAGGCCGAATTGTCGGCGGAAGCGTCGGAGCGCACTTTCTCGATGTGGAAGACGCTCATCACCGATGTTTTGAGTGATAGGGCGATTCCAGGCGATTTATCACCCGGCGACTCGTCTCTTTTGGCCAGCGGCGCGGCGGAAAGCTTCACCGCTCATTTTGATGAGATTCTGAATACTGAAAGGCCCGTGCGCAAAAAGAAGAGACCGATATTCACAAGGCGGATACGCGAATTCATCAAAAAGAAAATCTACTACCGTGAACGCCTGCGCGCGTCAAAGTATGTTTCGATGCAGATGTCGCCGGAGCAGGTTCGCAAGTCGCAGTTGCTGGCGTCAAAAATGCTGGTTGAGCTTGAGCGCATCTGCAAAAAGCATGATCTGCGCTATTACGTGGCGGCGGGTTCGCTGCTCGGCGCGGCGCGGCACGGGGGGCCGATCCCCTGGGACGACGATGTTGACGTGACGATGCCCCGCAAGGATTACGAAAAATTCATACAAATCGCGCAGGATGAACTGCCGGAGGATATGATTCTTCCGCAAAACAATTATCCGTACGGCTTTCATCGGATACAGATAAAGGGCACGGCGATCTCGCGTGTGATTTTGCAAAAAGGCCCGCACGGCGTATTTCTGGACATACTGCCGCTGGACGGCGCGGCCCCGACCGAGAAGCGCAAGCGAAAGCATGAACGCCGAAGCAAACATCTGCTTTTCTGGATGGTTGAAAGCACAAAGCCGCAGCCCCTGTTTATGCTGAAAAGAAAACGCCTGATCATGTGGACGAGACGTCTGCTGGCCAACTGGTTCGCGCCGAAGCGGCTGCTGTCTTGGGCATGGAAGCGCAACGCCGTCAGGTATGACACCGATACATCCCTTGAATGGGTATGTATGCCGGGACTGTACGGCTACGAAAAAGAATGCTTCCCGAAAGAATACTGGGGCGAGCCCGCGCGGCTGATGTACGAGGGGCGCGAGGTTCCCGTCATGCGCGAATGGGAAAAATACCTGATCTCGCACTACCGGGATTACACCATGCCCCCGCCGATTCTGTGTAGGCGGACGCATTATCTGTTCGCCATTGATTTCGGCAGGTACGAGTCAATGAGTGTACAAGACATACAAAAAGAAGTAGAGGAATACAGAAAAAATGCACAAAAATCGTGATGTTTATGCGGTAATTTTGGCAGGCGGCTCCGGGACGCGGATGAATTCCCCGATGCCGAAGCAGTTTTTGACGCTGGGGGACGCGCCCGTATTCGTCCATTCGGCGCGTAAGTTGCTCGGCGATTCGCGCGTAAAACAGCTGTGGATCGGCGCGAACGGTGACTGGTACGACCTCGCGCGGCAGCAGGTCGGCGAGTATATCGGCGATGACGCGCGCGTAAAAATGTGCGAGGGCGGCGCCGACCGCGAGGGAACGCTGCTCAACACGCTGAACGCCATATGCGAAAACAACGACGTCGGGGCGGAGGACATCGTGCTGATTCACGATTCCGTGCGGCCGTTCGTGACGGCGCGGGTCATCGGCGACGTGATCCGTGAAATGGATTTCTGTGACGCGTGCAACACGGTCGTGCCGGTGAACGATACGATCGTGCAGTCGGCGGATGGCAAAATCATCAGCGGAATGCCCGTTCGCAGCGAGCTGTTCGCCGGGCAAAGCCCCCAGGGATTCAGGGTAAAAACGTTGCTTGACGCGTTTAAGAGCCTGACTCCCGAGGAAAGGAAGCAGCTGACCGAAACAACCAAGGTCTGCTTCATGAAAAACATTTCCATCCATATTGTCAAAGGAGAATTTTTTAACTTCAAGATCACAACGCCGTATGATTGGCATGTCGCCCAAAATATTCTCAATTATATAGAAGGATGGTCGATTTGAAAACATTTCAATGGGATGAGACGGGGATCATCTTTGTGCTCAAAAGCCTGCGCCTGACAGCCGCCGCGCAGTCCATGGCGTCCTTAATGGATGCTTTCGTGCGCGAGGGGCGAAATGTGTATCTCGTCACGCAGTCGGAGCCGACAGGGGACGACTACGTCAGCAACGAATACGTCAAACGCTATTCCATCGATGTGCACGAGGCTTTCGGCGCGACGCCCGAGGAGGCGTTTTTCAAGATCATCGGCGAAATTCCCGTGCGCACGGTCGTGTTCGCGGGGGACATCTACAATAAGACCCTGCAATTTTTCCAGACGGCGCAGAGACTCGGGCGGTGTACCGTTTTTGCCACGGACCGCTCGCCCCTGGCGTACATGTGTACCGGTTCGGAGAAGCTGTCCATGGACTGCCTGTACATGGTCAAACACGCCGACTGTGTGATATCCACCTCAAAGACGGACACGGCGCTGCTGGAAAGCTTCGGCGCAAAACGCGCGGCGTATCTGCCTTTCTACTTCCCATATCACGACAGGGAGGTGAGCAAGGCGGCTTTGCAGGGAGGCCGTATCGTCTTTTTCACGAGCTTTACCGGGCGCAATACGCGGACGGTGCTGACCGCCTTTGCCCGCCTGCATGAGCGCCGCCCCGACACCACGCTGACGCTCGTGCTCCCTTATACCATAAGGACGACGCCCATTCTGACGGAGCTTGTGCGCGACGTGGAAAACTCCGCGCTGTCCGACGCTGTGAAAGTCGAGGCCGCCGTTTTGAAGCCCCTGCGCTTTTTGCGCCAGTGCGATATCAGCGTGACGTATACCCGCTTACAGTACATGCCCGAAACGGTCATGGAGAGCATCTGCGCCGGTATCCCCGCCATCAATGTGCATGACGGTAATTTTTCCGGCGACCCGTTCCCGGCGGTCAATATAACAGCCGCCGATGACATCGCCATTGAGCGGCAGATGGAGTATTTTCTGGATCGTAAGAGCAGCGAGGACTTCGCCGTGCGGGCGCGCGCTTTGCTCGATGAGGATGCGCGCGAAAAGCTCGCGCGGGAGTGGTCGGGACTGCTTAATGAGATTCTTGCGGCGCAAATCGCGCGGACGCGGGAAAAATTCGACCGCTTTGTCCTCCTGCAAGGCAGCATAAAGGCTCTGCTCGGCGAAGGGAAATCCCCCGGCGAAATCGTGCGCGGGCTGATCTGCGAATACGTGTCGGCGTCCTATATCGTCGCGGGGCTTTGCGCCTGCGGCGTCGGGCGGGAAGAGGCCGCGCGGGCGTTTAAGCAGTCGGACCTCTTCGGGCAGCGCGACTACTACAAGCTCATACAGAGGGGCAAACCGCCCGTGGCGCTTGACCTCGCGGACGCCTGTATCGACGAGGACCAGCGCGGCGCGGCCCTGGCTGAAGCTTTCATGATCGAGCGGGGTCCGAGCGAAACCCGCATCCCCAACGCCGACGGCACGGCCGATTGGGCCGTAAAATTCCCGGAACAGTACAATATGCTCACGGCGTTTAAGACTTTCGCGCTGGAAAACGCGGGCGCACTGCGGATGAAGCGTTTCCGGATGGCGGCCAGGCTCCTCATGTGGTACACCTTGCCGTTCCATGAGCACGGGTTCCTTGGCCGGCTGCTTTTGTTCCCGCTGCGGGTGGCCTCGCGGCTGCAAAAGGCTGTGACCGGTCACGGGCTGCGCCGGCTTTTAAAACGGCAGATCAAGGAGGTCGCGCCGGAGGACGTTCGCAAGATACAGCTCATGGTGCTGAACATCTTCCTGGAGTTCGAGCGCATATGTAAGAAGTACGGTCTGCGCTACTACCTGGCCGGCGGCACGATTCTGGGCGCCGTGCGCCACAAGGGCTTTATTCCCTGGGACGACGATATGGACATCACCATGCCGCGGCCGGACTACGACAAGTTCATCAAAATCGCGCGGAAGGAATTGTCCCCGGAATTCGTGCTTGACAAGGACTGCGTGCCGTTTTGCCATAACCGCATCGAGTACAAAGACACGAAGTTCGACACGTTTTGGCGTGACGGCGGTGTTTTCCTCGATATCCTCGCGCTGGACGGCAGCCCGGACGACGCGAAAGCCCGGGCCAAACATGAAGCGAAAACGAAACGCTGGCGGTTTATCATGCTGGAAAAGGCCAGGCCCCTGCCCGCGCTCAACAACCAGCGGGAGACGCAAAGGATATACCTCGTGCGGCTGTTGGCGAGGATGATCCCGCGAAAGTTCCTCAAGTGGAGGTGGAACCGTTGGGCAAGGCGTTATCACTGTGACAACACCTCCCATTGGGTCTGCCTGCCCGCGAGCATCTATACCTATGATCAGGAGCGCTTCCCGAAAGAATACTGGGGCGAGCCGGTGATGGTCGAATTCGAGGGGCACAGCTTCCCCACCATGCGGCATTGGGAGGATTACCTCGTGTGCCACTTCGGCGATTATATGAAGCTGCCGCCGAAAACGCTGCGGAAGTCGCATCACTTTATCTATGAATATGACCTTGGGAAATATAAAGGCATCGCGACAGAAGAATTTGAGCGTGAGCTGCGCAATGATTTATAATACGAAATTCTTGGACCGTAGCTTATGGCCGAAATCAACTATATCGTTTTTAAAAAAAGAGATATTTGACATAACCGCTTGCAGTGTGTTATAATTATATTATTATAGTCAGACCTCTTGAAAACTGACTTGTCTTTGTGGCCTTTTTCCGCCCCCGCGCACGGATTGCCCTCGCTGTGTAAAAATCCCCGGAATATCTGCGGATATTCCTGCGGTTTTTGCCTTGCGAAGATAATCCATGTACGAAGACGAAAAAATCCTCGCAAACCCTATATCAGTTTTCAAGGGGTCTGACTGTATCCATATAAGAAGGGGATGGTAATAACTTGAAGAAACTAAAGACTTTATTGCTTGGCAGGGAGCTTCCTAATGATCGCCTGAGCCATGAAAAACTCTCCCGCATGTGGGGGCTTCCCATCGTAGCCAGTGACGCGGTTTCGTCCGTCGCGTACGCGGTGGAGGAAATCCTGCTGGCGATGGTCCCGCTGCTGGGGTTGCTGGCGGTCAGGTATGTCGGAATGGTCAGTATTTCGCTTATTTTATTGCTCGTTATACTGGTTTTTTCTTACTCTCAGACCATCACGCATTATCCCCAGGGCGGCGGCGCGTATGACGTTTCAAAAGAAAACTTCGGGCGGGGCACCTCCCTGGCCGCAGCGGCCTGTCTGATCGTGGGTTATATTTTAACGGCCGCCGTTAGCATCGCGTCCTCGACCGCCGCCGTTGTTGCGGCTTTCCCGGCGCTGGCTCCGTACAAGGTGCTTATCAGCATCGCGTGCCTTTTGCTGATCACACTGATCAATCTGCGGGGCGCTTCCGAATCCTCGAAAATTTTCGGCGTACCAACCTATCTTTTCATTGCCTCCATGGCAATTTTGATTATCGCCGGGCTTGCCCGTTTTTTTGCGGGAGCCCTGGAACCCATCCATTACAGCGCGCAGGACGGCGTCGCCTCCTCCGGGACGCTGTCGGGCATCACGCTGGCGCTGTTCCTGCGGGCGTTCGCCTCGGGCTGCTCGGGACTGACCGGCGTGGAAGCAGTCAGCAACACTGTGCCAAATTTCCGCGAACCCTCGGTGAAAACAGCCAAGCACGTTTTGTACCTGCTCGGCGGGATTGTCATGTTCATCTTCGGGGGAATCAGCTTTTTGGCCGGCTCGCTCAAGGTCATGCCCCTGCACGACGCGACCGTCATATCGCAGATCGCGGAAGCGGTATTCGGCAAGGGGGCCATTTTTTATTTACTGCAATTCACTACCGCCCTGATCCTGCTGCTTGCCGCCAACACCGCCTACAGCGGCCTGCCGGTCCTGCTGGCGATTTTATCCCACGACAATTATGTGCCGAAGCAATTTTCCCACCGCGGGGCGAAGCTGGGTTTTTCAAACGGCATCATACTCATCTCCGTTGTCAGCGCCCTGCTGCTGATTGCATTCAAGGCCGATACTCACGCGCTGATTCCGTTTTACGCGGTGGGCGTGCTTGTTTCGTTTACGATTTCGCAGGCCGGAATGTTTGTTAAGTGGCTTAAAATAAAAACGGGCGGCTGGCGCTACAAGAGCCTGGTCAATGGCTTTGGCGCGCTGGTCACCTTTATCGGTTCCATCGTGGTGCTTGTCATGAAATTCACAGAGGGCGCGTGGGTGATCGCCGTCATTATCCCGCTGATCATGTGGTTCATGTCCTTTACGCATAAAAATTACCACAGATACTCGCAGGCCATCAGCACAGAGGGCTATGATTACCGCCCGAAAGAGAGCGGCAGCGAAAACCGGCAGCCCTGCATCGTCCTCATTCACCACATGAACAAGGGGACGCTGAAAACCATTGATTATGCAATGGATATTTCTTCTAACATCACTGCTCTTCATATTTCCACTACGCATTTGCACACGACACATTTGGAAAGGCAATGGAAAAAATTGAGCGTTAACATTCCCTTGACCGTGATCCCGGCCCCGCACCGCGACGTTCTGCAGCCATTGAGCGACTATATCACCGCGCGCCAGGCAGAGCTGCTGCCGGGTGAAACCTTGACGGTGGTCCTGACGGAGTACTCGGGTAATCGGTACTACAAGCTGTTTCATAACCGGACGCCGTTTTATATCGAAAAACTGTTGAGCAGGCACAACAGTGTCGTGACCGTATTGGTACCATTTGTTATTTATGATGAGAAGTAAAACCAAAGCATTTCAGCACATCGCGCTTGCTTCCATAATCTGAGCAAAAGAACATACGGGAGATGTTTTTTTTATCACGCGCCGCGGCAATCGGCAGCCCGAATCAGTTCTTTTGCCTGCGCCTCATCCGATACGCCGCAGCTCACAAAAAGACCTTTCGGCGAAAAACTGTCTAAAAGGCTTTCGAGGTTTTCCGGCCTGACGCCCAAAAGCACAAGCCCCTTGCCCGCCGCCTGAATCTCCCGGTAAAGGTCATGCCAGCACGCGTCGTCAACATCCGGATTCCCCGCGCCGGACGTCCATTGGATCGCGTTGAGGCGGGGCAGGGACAGAAGATGCCTGAGGTGCGGCAGCTCCCCCGGCCCGTCAAGATGATAAACGCTGCGCTTCATATATCCGCTCTGGTACGCAAGGTCGGGCAGGACGAACTCCTCGAACATATCCGGCGAAATCATGGCGGAAAAATCGCATTGCAGCGGGTAATATGTTTTGTCCGACCAGATGGGCATCCAACTGGTCATGCCGCCTTGCGCCGCGATCAAACGCCCTGCGTACCGCAGAAAGTAATCGCGCCACACAGGCTGCAATTTTTTGACATACGCTTTGACCTGCTCGGGATATTCATACAAATCCATAAGCAAATCCTGGGTGCCGCGCAGCGCGGCGACGATATCATACGTGCCTCCCATATCGCTGACGGACACGCAGGACTGCCCGCTGTCAAGCAGGCTTTGCGTCAGCGCTTTGGTCAGGCGGTACATCGCGCTCGCTTCATCAAGCGCGGGCGGCGGCGGGCTGTCCCAATCGGTGATCACTTTCCCGTTTTCAAACCAGACCGTGTCCTCCGCCCACTTATAGCTTCCGCCGATCATGGCGGCAAGGCAGCCGGGACCGAAATTCACGAAAGATCTCGGAAACCCCTCGGCAAAGAACCGCGAGCTTGCCGCCTGCCAGTCATAATGGCGCGTTCGGTAATCGATGTCCTCCCACCGCCCCGCCACATCCTCGGGGGCGGCGGGCGGCGCTTCCGTTTTATTGAGACGCATACTCAGATGCAGACAGAAGCGCCCGAAAGCATCGTTATCCCAAAAGGCGGTGTAGCGTTTTTTTGCCGTATCTGAAAGCCGGAACATAATCAATACCTCCAATTGATTTCCGCTGCGGATTCGTTACGCTTCCTTACAGCCAGCCGGTCAGATGAGCCAGCAGCTCAGTGTACTCCATAAAGTTATGCAGGGAAATATCCGGGGGGACGCCGTGGTCGCAGCCGGGAATAAAACCGCCGCCCGCCAGCAGGGGAGGCACCACCCGCATGACCTCGGCTTTCATCGTTTCGCCGCCGGCCGCGATGGCGCGCTTGTCGATGCCGCCCGAGTAAGCCATGCTTTGGCCGAACATCCGCCGGTATTTCACGATGTCGTTGTGGGCGGCCGCCTCAATGGGGTTACAGGCGCTGATACCGGAATCGATCCAAACAGGGATGAGGTCCTCAACAAACCCGTCGGAATCCATGTCAATGACGGGCACCTTGCATGCGCGTAACACTGCCGCCCACTTTTCGTATACCGGCTGCAGGAACCGGCGGGTGAGCTGGGGGCTGATCATGCTGTGCGCTTTGTACGCCATGTCCTCGCTGATCTGCACGCGGTCAACCCGCACAACCGAAAGGCTTTTTTCCAGCAGCCGCGCCACGAAACCGCACCAGAACTCGATCATTTCGCCCACGAACTCCGGCTCGTCGAGGAAAGCGACGCACAGATTCTCCATGCCCATCCATTCCCTCAGCTGCCAGAAAGGGCCGTTGATACTGACACTCAAGGGAAAGTCGCGGCCGTTAATTTGATCCGCAATCTCCCGCAAATTTTCAGGCATGCGGGAAATGTCGTTAGCGTCATACCGCGTGCGCATCCGCTCCCAGTCCTCCCGGGTCTCCACGGGAAATTTGTGCCATTTGCGGGTGACGAAATCCTTGGCGCTTCGAAGATAGGTGACATCGAACGCGTCGGATATTTCGACAACGGCTCCCATCCAGTCCCGCACGATATAATGGTCGTTCTCATGTTTGAGCACTTTTTCCTCAAACATAGGATTCATTTTTGTGTTGAGGAAAAATCCATGGGTGTCGCCGCCTGTCGCGCCGCGGTCAATACCCAGCGTTTCATAAATAAACCGGAGAGGATCCATGCCCTCCACAAGCCCCTCTGACCGCCAGCGCAGGATGGTCGACTCCCTCGGGCCGCCCGGGTTGAGCGGGATTTTATCGGGATTGCCGAAGGTAAGGGTTTTTATGTAGCGTTCCCGTTCCGTTATAACCGTCATCATATCACGTTCCTTTTCAAGTGATTCGACTATAAAAATATTGTAGCATATATTTTTGCGGTTTACAATCACTTTCCGGGTTTGTTCCGCTGTCATATCTCTGTTTTTAACATAATTTTACTCGACAGATATGATGATGTGTGTTATTATAAAAGTGACCAATTTTTAAAGAAAGAAGGCTCCGACTATGAATAAAATTCTCCGCTTCCCCACGGCGCTTTTGGCGGCGGCGCTAATGCTTTTTGCCGCGTCGCTGCGGGCCAACGCCGCCGTTACTCCGCGCGTCGTCGAGACGCTTTACCCCACGGAGGACGTGGTTATCGCCGAGATCATCGCGACGGAAGACCCATGGTCCGCTGACCCGGCCGGGCAGAGCGACAGTACGGTGGCCATCCAGCAGGCCATTGACGACTGCGCGGCGGCGGGCGGCGGCACGGTGTGGCTGCCCACCGGGGAATATCTCCTGACGGGGCAGGTGACGGTGCGGCCCTTTGTCACGCTTAGAGGCGACTGGAATCCTCCCGGCGGGGATGGCGGCTATGATGGCTGCGGCGCTGTCATTCTGGCAAATCCTCCCAGCACCGATGCGCCGACTCCCGCCCTGTTTTACGTGGACGGCAGCGCGGGTGTGATGGGCCTGACGGTCTATTACCCGGAGCAGCGCCTGGATCAGGTGAAGCCCTATCCGTTCACGTTTTACATCGGCAGGGCGATGCTGCAAAGCGTCGTCAACTGCACGGTGATCAACGGTTACCGGGGCATCGGCGTCTGTGTGAACGGGGGCGAGGGGCATGAGCAGATGACCGTGGAAAATTTCAGCGGGACTTTCCTGTGCGTTGGGCTGGAGGCATATAACCAGAGCGATGTGGGCACCCTGAAAAACGTGTCAATAAGCCCCCGCTATTGGGAGCAGGCTGGGGCGGGCTTCACCTGCAACGACCCTGCCGCGCTGGAGTCCTATACACGCGCGAATACGGCCGGCATGATTTTAGGCGACCTGGAGTGGACTCAGTTCGCAAACATAGACATCGAAAGCTGTGAAACCGGCGTGCGGATCGTGAAAGGCCGCCGAATCGAGTTTGCGGGAGCCTTTTACAATGCGGACATTCGCAACTGCGGCACCGGGATATTGGTAGAATCTATCGACGAGCGCTGGGGCATGGTGCTGGCCGACAGCCGCGTGGAGGGCGACGTCGCCCTGCGCAACCGCACGAAAGGCCTCGTCAAATGCTGCGGCGTGGAGTTTACCGGCAAGGTCAAGGGCTTTTATGTCTGGCAAACCAAGCTCGGCGGGTTGCCTCTCACCGTCGATTATCAGCGCGCGGCGCTAAAGCCCCCGGCGCGTTTGTTTATAGTGGAGGGCGACAATACTGGAAATATGGACTGTTCTTTCGCATTACAGCAGGTCCTGGATTCCGCGGGGAAGTCCGGCGGGGGAGTGGTGTATCTCCCGGCTGGATGCTGGCTGCTGGAAAGACCTGTCACCGTGCCCGCCAATGTGGAGCTGCGCGGCACGGGCACCACCGCCCAGCGGGATCAGGGCAGCTCGGCCGGAACAGTGATTTACGCTTATCCCGCCCTCTGCGATACCCCGGCGGAAGCCGACGCGGCCACCGCGCTGATCACGCTGGCGGGCAAAAACGCCGGGCTTCGGGGAATCCGCCTTGTGTGCCCGGACAGCCGTATTTTTGAGGGGATAAAGCCGGGCGCCTATCTCATTCGGGGCAAGGCGGAGGGCGTTTATGTTATGAACGCGGGCATCTTAGCCGCGTGGAACGGCATTGATTTTCGCAATTGTGACGGCCATTTTATCAAGAGGGTGACGGGCTGTTCTTTCAACAATATGTTCAGCGTCGGCGGTACGGGCGGTATGGTCGAGGGCTGCCTGCAAAACGGCAACGCCTATTACCGCTGTAATTTCGGCTTCCCCGGCTGGCCTACAGACGAGACAAAAATCTGGGTTGAGCTGTTCGACCCGATCACCCGCCCGAACGCGGAATATCTTCGCGTCACCGGCGCACGGGAGCAGAGCGTGCTTAATATTTTTGCCTACGGCGTGAAAACGCTGGTGGCGTCCGACGGCAGTGAGGGCACCTTGCTGGTCAACATAGGCGCGGATAATCTGGGCGGCCCGTCGCCCCTGCTGCGGGTAAACGGCGGTAGCCTGACAGCCGTAAACATGATGCGCTGGAACGGGCATTCCTATGACAAAGCCGGCTGCGCCGCGCTGCGCGTGTACAACCGGCTGACCATTGATCAGCGATGTGAGTTTAATGTGCCCTGCGGGATATTTTCTCTTTGGGAGGAAATTGTGAATTTATTCAGAAACATATTCGGATGAATATAGTCAGGCCACTTGAAAAGCGGTCTGACTATATGACATAACCGATATCAATTTTATCAGTGGTTATTTAGGGGCGTGTTTGAAAAATCCGTACACGGGGATTTTTCAAACACGCCCTGGCATCAAATTTCCCAATTCATCGCCCGCTCAACCGCTTTCTTCCAACCCTTATAAATCCGTTCCCGCTCCGCGTCCCCGATCTCCGGCACAAAAATCCGCCCAACCTCGCGTATCTCCTCAAGCTCTGCGATCCCGCTCCAAAAGCCTACCGCCAGCCCCGCGAGATACGCGCAGCCCAGGGCCGTCGTCTCCACGTTCTTCGGGCGGTTGACGTTCGTGCCGATCACATCCGCCTGCATCCGCATCATGACGTCGCTGACACAGGCGCCGCCGTCCACGCGCAGCTCGCCGAAATCAATGCCGGAATCGGCTTTCATCGCCAGCAGCAGGTCGGCCACTTGATACGTGATGCTTTCCAAAACCGCGCGGGCGAAGTGGGCGCGGTTCACGCCCCTCGTCAGTCCCACGACGCAGCCCCGCGCGTACATGTCCCAATACGGCGCGCCAAGACCCGTGAAAGCCGGGACAAGATATATGCCGTTCGCGTCGGGTACGCTTTCGGCAAGAGTGTCACATTCACGCGCCGTGGAGATCATCTTCATCTCGTCACGCAGCCATTTGATGACCGAGCCCGCGTTGAACGCGCTGCCCTCTATGGCGTACTCGACTCTGCCGCCAAGACCCCACGCCACGCCCGTCAGCAGGTTGTTATGTGAAACCGTCCGTTTCGCTCCCGTGTTCATGAGCAAAAAACAGCCGGTGCCGTATGTATTTTTCGCCTGGCCCTCCCTAAAGCATCCCTGCCCGAACAGCGCGGCCGGCTGATCCCCGACGGCGCCGCTGATGGGGATCCCCGCGAGGGATTCGAGTCCCGGAAATCCTCCGGCAAAGGCTTCTCCCGCGATTTCGCCGTAGACCTGGCTTGACGGCACGGGACACGGCAGCATCTCCATGGGAACTTCCAGCTTGACGCACAGCGTTTTATCCCAGCAGAGGTTGTCTACGTCGAACAGCATGGTGCGCGACGCGTTCGAGTAGTCGGTAACATGAACCCGGCCGCCGGTCAGGTTCCAGATCAGCCACGTCTCAACCGTGCCGAACAGCAGCTGCCCCTGCTCCGCAAGCTCACGCGCGCCGGGGACGTTGTCGAGAATCCAGCGAATCTTCGTGCCGGAAAAATACGCGTCGATCAGCAGGCCGGTTTTTTCCTTGACATACGGCTCGAGTCCCTGCGCTTTCAGCTCGCCGCAAAGGTCCGCGGTACGGCGGCACTGCCACACGATGGCGTTATGGACGGGCTTTCCTGTGCGCCGGTCCCACAGAATCGTCGTCTCACGCTGGTTTGCGATGCCGGCGCACGCCACGTCAGCGGGCGAAATGCCCGAATCGCGAAACAGGTCGGCGACGGCCTTATACTGGCTCGCGAGTATCTCCATGGGGTCGTGCTCAACCCAGCCGTTTTGCGGGTAGATTTGCGTGAACTCGTTTTGCGCCTTGGCGATTATTTGGCCTCGGCGGTCAAACAAAATCGCGCGGGAGCTTGTGGTGCCCTGGTCGAGGGCAAGGACGTATTTTTTTGTTGACATTTATTTGTCCTCCATCGTAAACTCCTTATACTATTTTTCGTCTAAGAAATGTACAAAAAATCAAGCAAAAGCTTGCGTATATGGGCTTTGCGAAGATTTTTTGTATACATTTCTAACGAAAAATAGTATTAACTCCTTAAAATCGTACCAATCAATCTGCGCAAAACCCTTAAATCAAAAGTTTTGCTTGATTTCTTGGCGATTTTATGTCGTTAAGCAGTATGAATAATTGCAAACGTCATGACGCTCATCATGATAGTAACGGTTCACTGTTTCTTGCAACACAAATCCGCACTTTTCCAAAACCCTGCGCGACGCAACATTGTCCGCCCTGCAAATCCCGCAAAGCTCGAAAATTCCTAACCGTTTCATAATAACCGGGATAAAGGCATTCGCCGACTCCGTGGAGTAACCGCTTCGCGTGTGATCCTTCGCGATATGATAACCGATTTCCCATACGCCATTGTTCAGCGAAACAGCTTGGACGTATCCGATGTTTTCGTTGTTCTCCGACAGCAATATCGGATAAACAAAGGGACCCGAAGGGTCGTCATAGCTTTGCATCAGATTCCGAATAACGTTCCGCGCTTCTTCCAGTGTCTCAAAAACCTCGTCCGGCACAAAAGTACGAACATCTTTGTCCAAGGAGTTCAGATGGACACTTTCGGCCGTACTTTCATCAAATTCAGTTATAATCAGTCTTTCTGTTTCTATTTTCAAGATCGCTCTCCCGCCCTATCAAAAGATTAATCTCATAGCGCAAATACCGTTTACCGTTCTGGCGAAACTGTTCTATCAAAACGCCGCCATTACGGATAACCGTTTGGACAGCCCCGGCGTTATCCTCGCGCGGCACAATTTGTACGCGCTGAAAGCCCATCTCCAGGCAGCGCGTCAACGCAAGCCCAAGCATCGCCGTGCCGTAACCCTCACCGCGCCGCCACGGCACAATTCCCGCGTGAAGATGTCCCATATGCGTGCTCGCGTGATTGATAACAATGCTTCCCAATATTTCATTATCGCTGTTAACAAGAAAATACAGTGTGCACGGAACATTGTTTTTCAGCATTGAACCCGTTGTGCGGTCGTCCTCGCACCACTCCAGAAACCTCGCAAAAGAAACGTTCGTGCTCAGTTTACTGCTAAAGCGCCGCATAAGCTCAGGTTGGATATTCGTTTCAAGCGCTTCCCATCTGTCCATTACGCGGCAATACTCCGCCTCGTGGCTCGAGTCAGGGATTACAAGAGACAGTGATTCTTCTTTATGCGGATTTTTTATAAAACCTCACTCCCGCCGCGTTTTTTGTCGACATTCATTTGTTTCTCCATTGAAAAAAACGCTTGACATACCCTGCATTGTATGTTATATTAAAAATACAAATGGTGGCGTGGCCGATAGACGGTACGCTTCCTCCAACAGTTGTTTAAGAATAAACCGCTATCTTTGGAAGGGGCAGCGGTTTATTTCTTTTTGCGATCAAGTATACGTTCAATCAGTACTAATAAGATTATCAGCAAGATTATGTATTCCATGGCCACCCCCCCTTTCGGAGGTTCAAAGATTTACGCCGCCTACCGCTTACTGGCCTTTACGCCACCACGCGACAGCTTTCGCCATCAAGCAAAATTATACGGCCTGCAACGGTAAATGTCAATATTTTTGTTTGAGGAAGTCCAATATATTAGGGCGTGTTTGAAAAAACCACGCGCACGTCTTTTTGGCGCTTTTTCCGCCGCACTGCGTTAAAATTTCTTAAAATACGGGAGTATTCTTTCAAAATTTTATCTTGTGCGGCGAAAAAA